>ENA-OQCK01000210-OQCK01000210.1-human-gut-metagenome-genome-assembly--contig:-NODE-210-length-34942-cov-3.776246_pt1 | contig 34942 bp, 44 predicted proteins | sample MGYA00242498_ERZ504578 | MGnify/ENA primary metagenome ERZ504578 (study PRJEB26092, sample SAMD00036229) | human gut metagenome | host: Homo sapiens | study: EMG produced TPA metagenomics assembly of...
TAGACGAATGGGCTGCCGCAGGACGTAAGAACATCTTCGGCGAAACAGTATTGGTACAGGAAATGCAGTCAGAAGGTGGTGCTGCAGGTGCCGTCCACGGCTCTCTGCAAGCCGGTGCGCTGACTACTACTTACACAGCTTCACAAGGTCTGTTGCTGATGATCCCGAACATGTACAAGATTGCCGGTGAATTCCTGCCTTGTGTATTCCACGTATCAGCACGTACATTGGCAAGCCATGCACTGTGTATCTTCGGTGACCACCAGGACGTTATGTCTGCACGCCAGACTGGTTTGCCATGTTGGCCGAAGGTTCTGTACAAGAAGTTATGGACTTGGCAGGTGTTGCCCACCTAGCCACCATCAAGGCCCGTGTTCCGTTTATGAACTTCTTCGACGGCTTCCGTACTTCTCACGAAATCCAGAAGATTGAAATGTTGGAGAACGAAGACCTCGCTCCGCTTATCGACCAGGAAGCTTTGGCTGAATTCCGCGCACGTGCATTGAACCCGATGAACCGGTTGCCCGTGGTATGGCCGAAAATCCTGACCACTTCTTCCAACACCGTGAATCTTGCAACAACTACTATGAAGCAGTTCCGGCTATCGTTGAGGAATACATGAACGAGATTTCCAAAATCACAGGCCGCAAGTATGGTTTGTTCGATTACTACGGTGCAGAAGATGCAGAACGCGTTATCATCGCCATGGGTTCTGTAACGGAAGCTGCCCGCGAAGCTATCGACCACCTCGTTGCCAATGGCGAAAAGGTTGGTTTGGTTGCCGTTCACTTGTATCGTCCGTTCTCTGCCAAGCACTTCCTTGCCGCCGTTCCCAAGACTGCCAAGAAGATTGCCGTACTGGACCGTACGAAAGAACCGGGTGCTAACGGCGAACCGTTGTACCTCGACGTAAAAGACTGCTTCTACGGTGCAGAGAATGCTCCGGTTATCGTAGGCGGCCGTTATGGTTTGGGTTCCAAGGATACTACTCCTGCTCAAATCCTCGCCGTTTACAAGAATCTGGCTATGCCGATGCCGAAGAACCACTTCACTATCGGTATCGTGGACGACGTTACCTTCACTTCTCTGCCCCAGGAAGAAGAAATCGCATTGGGCGGCGAAGGCATGTTCGAAGCCAAATTTTACGGTTTGGGCGCTGACGGTACAGTAGGTGCCAACAAGAACTCCGTAAAGATTATCGGTGACAACACCGACAAGCACTGCCAGGCCTATTTCTCTTACGACTCCAAGAAATCAGGCGGTTTCACTTGCTCGCACCTGCGTTTCGGCGACACTCCTATCCGCTCTACATACCTGGTAAATACGCCTAATTTCGTGGCTTGCCACGTTCAGGCTTACCTGCACATGTACGACGTAACCCGCGGCTTGCGTAAGAACGGCTCTTTCTTGCTGAACACCATCTGGGAAGGCGAAGAGCTGGCCAAGAACCTGCCTAACAAGGTGAAGAAGTACTTTGCACAAAACAATATCACTGTTTACTATATCAACGCTACTCAGATTGCACAAGAAATCGGTTTGGGCAACCGTACCAACACCATCCTGCAATCCGCATTCTTCCGTATCACCGGCGTTATTCCGGTTGACCTGGCTGTAGAACAGATGAAGAAATTCATCGTTAAGTCTTACGGCAAGAAGGGTGAAGACGTTGTCAACAAGAACTACGCAGCAGTTGACCGTGGCGGCGAATACAAGCAACTGACCGTTGACCCGGCTTGGGCCAATCTGGCAGACGACGCCAAGGCTGAAAACAACGATCCTGCATTCATCAACGAAGTGGTTCGTCCTATCAACGCACAAGACGGTGACTTATTGCCGGTATCCGCTTTCAAGGGTATTGAAGACGGTACTTGGGAACAAGGCACTGCCAAATATGAGAAACGTGGTGTAGCCGCATTCGTTCCCGAATGGAACGCTGAGAACTGTATCCAGTGTAACAAGTGTGCTTACGTTTGTCCTCACGCTTCCATCCGTCCGTTCGTACTCGATGCTGAAGAGCAGAAGGGTGCCAACTTCACTCAACTGAAGGCTGTAGGTAAAGCATTCGACGGTATGACATTCCGTATTCAGGTAGACGTTCTCGACTGTCTGGGTTGTGGCAACTGTGCCGATGTTTGTCCGGGCAACCCGAAGAAGGGTGGCAAGGCTCTGACTATGAAACACCTCGAAAGCCAATTGCCGGAAGCTGCCAACTGGACCTACTGTGCTGAAAACGTGAAGAGCAAACAACACTTGGTTGACATCAAGGCCAACGTGAAGAACTCCCAGTTCGCTACTCCGTTGTTCGAGTTCTCAGGCGCTTGCTCCGGTTGTGGTGAAACTCCGTACGTTAAACTGATTTCCCAGTTGTTCGGTGACCGCGAAATGGTAGCCAACGCAACAGGATGTTCTTCCATCTACTCCGGTTCAGTACCTTCTACTCCTTATACCAAGAACGAAAAGGGTCACGGTCCTGCTTGGGCTAACTCATTGTTCGAGGACTTCTGCGAATTCGGTCTGGGTATGGAGCTTGCCAACGAAAAGATGCGCGCACGTATCGTGAAGGCTATGGAAGATGCCATCGCAGCAGAAGGAACTCCGGCCGAATACAAAGAAGTATTCCAGGCTTGGATTGAAAACATGTACGATGCAGACAAGAGCAAGGAACTGGCTGAAAAGATCATTCCGATGGTAGAAGCCGCCAAAGACAAGTGCGACAGCTGCAAGACTATCGCCAGTCTGTCTCAATACCTGGTAAAACGCAGCCAGTGGATTATCGGTGGTGACGGTGCTTCTTACGACATCGGTTACGGTGGTCTCGACCATGTAATCGCAAGCGGTAAGGATGTCAACATCCTCGTACTGGATACTGAGGTTTACTCCAACACAGGCGGTCAGTCTTCCAAGGCTACTCCGGTAGGCGCTATCGCCAAGTTTGCCGCTGCCGGTAAGCGTGTACGCAAGAAAGACCTCGGTCTGATGGCTACTACTTACGGTTACGTATACGTTGCCCAAATCGCTATGGGTGCCGACCAGGCTCAGACCCTGAAGGTATCCGTGAAGCAGAAGCATATCCCGGTCCGTCACTCATCATCGCTTACGCTCCGTGTATCAACCACGTCTGAAGGCAGGTATGGGCAAGAGCCAGGCAGAGGAAGAAAAGGCCGTTAAGTGCGGTTACTGGCACTTGTGGCGTTACAACCCGGTTCTGGAGGCTGAAGGCAAGAATCCGTTCACGCTGGATAGCAAGGAACCGGATTGGAGCGGATTCCAAGACTTCCTGAAGGGTGAAGTTCGTTACGCATCCGTAATGAAGCAATATCCGCAGGAGGCCGACGAGCTGTTCAAGGCTGCTGAAGAAAACGCTAAATGGCGTTACAATAGCTACAAGCGTCTTTCCAAAGAAAATTGGGGCGCTGAAGTTACAGAGTAATTCCGATTACTAAATAAAGAATAGAGGCTGCTCCTGAATAAGGCGTAGTCTCTATTTGTTTTTAATTAACAATACTAAATATCACAGGTTATGATTGGATTTATCATTTGGATTATCGGTGTGGTTCTGTGTGTCAAAGCCGTACTTGAAATCATGAAGTGGCCGGTAGACGGCGTGAAGAAACTATTAGTTGCAATTATCATCCTGCTCACAAGCTGGATTGGAATCTGTGTTTACTACTTCTGGGGAAGGGAAAACCTGCCTCAAATACTGAAATAAGTTCCAGTATCATTTACAGAAGTAAACAGACGTGTATTAAGAACAAGGGGGATAGACAACAGCTATCCCCTTCTTTTCAGAAACTCGGTAGGACTCTCCAACTGTTCCTTATAGCATTTCGTGAAATAGGAAGGTGACGAAAAGCCCACTTCATAGGCAATCTCCGCTACCGTCATGTCAGAGGAGGCAAGCAGTGAGGCAGCCTTTTTCAACCTCATCTGGCGCAGCAGCTCATTCGGCGAATAGTTGGTCAGCGATTTCAGCTTACGGTAAAGCTGCACACGGCTCATACCCATATTCCGTCCCAAATCCTCCACATTGAGTTCCGCATCTTTCATCCTCTCCTCGACAAGCGATTTGAAGCGGGAGACGAAACCCTTATCCAAATCACTGATGGCTTCCTTCTCGATAGTCTGGTTATCTCCGAAGAACTGCCTCAACTGACGGCGGTTTGCAATAAGATTACGGACACGAGACAAGAGCAACTGCGAATTGAATGGTTTGGAAATATAAGAATCGGCACCGCATCATAGCCCTGGATACGCTGTTCGTCCAGCGAGCAGGCCGTCAGCAGAATCACCGGGATATGGCATGTCTGTAACTCCCCCTTCAAGCGGCGGCAACATTCCACACCATCCATACCGGGCATCATTACATCCGAAATAACCACATCCGGCACATACTTCATGGCCAGCCGGATACCTCTGTCCCGTCTGCAGCATCCAGCACGCGAAATTCTTGCGTCAACAGTGACTTCACATAGTTGCGAATATCCGCATTATCGTCAATTACCAGCACAGTCGGACAATCAGCCTCAACCACCTCTTCGCATGCCTTCACTTCCGTATCTATCAGGGTGGACGACACGTCCTTCTCTTCGGCAGGCAACGTCACTATGGTGGGATGGTACTGCGAAACATCCTGCTTTGGGAAAGTGACGGTGAAGGTAGTACCCTTATCATCACTGTGTGCCGCAATGTTGCCACCATGCATCTCTACAAAAGCACGTACCAGCGCAAGGCCGATACCGGTACCTGCCTGATGTCCGTCCACTTGATAAAAAACGCTCGAAGATAGCTTCCACATCGGTCGAAGAAATGTAACTGCCGGAATTGAAAACAGACAAGCTATAGTTCTGCTCTGTCATTGACAAGCGTATAGCTATCTTCCCATTCTCCGGCGTATACTTCACGGCATTGGAGAAGAGATTGAAGTAAATGCGCTCCATCTTCTCCGCATCCGCCATCATCCGGAAGTCCGTATCGGGAGATGCCTCAAAGCTGAAAGCAATATGTTTCTTCAGCAACGCCATGCGGAAAGAGTCGTTCCAGCCCCGGAAGCTGTCGAGCAAATCAAAAGGTTCGAGATGGAGCTCCATGCGCCCGTTCTCCACCTTCCGGAAATCAAGTATTTGGTTGACCAGGCGAAGCAGGATATGCACATTCTTTTTCATCAGCTCGAGGAGCTGGCGCGGCTGTCCGTCGAGGGTGCGGTTGGCAAGAAGCTGCTCTATGGGATCGGCTATCAGCGTCAGCGGAGTACGGAAATCGTGTGAAATATTCGTGAAGAACACCAGCTTGGCATGCGTAGCCTCCTCCAGTTCATGGGAAAGCTGTTCCAACTGCGACTTCTGCACTTCCAACAGTTCCTTCTGCTGTATCAACTGGGTTTTCTGTTCCTCCAGTTTCTTTTTCTGCATGGACAGCTCACGGTTCAACCGGTTCTTGGCACGCAAGGAGAGGTAGACAGCCACCAACAAGCCGACCAGCAACAATAGGGCAGACAGACTGCCGTACAAGACAACCTGCTGCGTGGCATAACTGGCCAAATACTGGTTTATCTTTCCGTTCAGGGTTTCTATCTTTCCATCCAGGGTGCCGATGTGGGCGGTCTGCATCTTCATGATGAGAGCATTGTCGCGGTCGACGACGGAAGTGCCCAGGATAGTTTCACGGGGGAAATCACGCTTGTTCAGAATATCCATGGCAATCTGCATCACGCGGTCGCCACCGGTAGGATATATAAACGTGGCATCCAGTTCGCCGGCAAGTACTTTCTCCACTCCATAGTCTTTGCCGGACAGGGCGTCTATGCCGATGAACCGCATATCCTTTTCCCGCCCCTCTCGGGCAGCGGCAGCATAGGCTCCGGCCGCCATACGGTCATTCTGCGCATACACCAGGTCGATATGCGGAAAGCGGCTCAGCAGAGTATCCATTTTCTCTCCGGCCTTGAGTTGCAACCAGGCACCGTCTTCAACGGCCAGCAACCGGATACCGGGATAAGCGGATATAGCCTTCACAAATCCTTGATGACGGTCTACGGCAGGTGTGGAGCCCACCAAACCTGAGATTTCCACCACATCTCCCTGCCCGTGCAGCACATTGGCCACATACTCTCCCACAGCTTTCCCTATCTCGTAGTTGTCTGCACCAACGTAGGCCGTGTATTTGTCCGAAAGGATTTTACGGTCCACTACAATCACCGGAATGCCCCGGTTGTATGCCTCCTCCACAACCGGAGTTATCGGAGTGGCTTCATTAGGGGCCACAATCAGCAGGTCCACCCCTTCGGCTATCAGTTCACGAATGTCTTTTGCCTGACGGTCATTATCGTCGACGGCAGTACGGATGTCCACCTCCACATCTTCGTAGAATGGGCTTCACGGAGTATCTCACTGTTCATCTGGCGCCGCCATTCATCCTCGCTACATTGGGAAACGCCGATACGGAAACGTGCCTCGCGCCGGGAGCAGGCAACCGCCACTCCCCAAAGCACGAGCAGAAAGAATAAAATCCGAAGGTTATGCTGTCTCATCTTCACTTTCCTCTGATTTAAGATTGCAGATGAGCAAAGATAACGAAAAATGTGAAAAGAATAAGAAAAATCTATGCCAGCCTTTCTTTCAAGGCGTCCGGCAATTCCGGCATGGCACCGCTCTGGGTACATACATAGGCAGAGACTTCCACCGCCAGTTTATGGGCATCGGGCACCTGCTTCCCGCTGAGAATGGCAGCGGTGAAGGCTGCCGTGAACGAGTCACCGGCTCCAACGGTGTCCGCCACCGGTACCTTGGGCGTCTCCTGGAAGGAAACCACTCCCGGAGTGAACACATAGCTGCCGTTCGTTCCACAAGTCAAGATAAGCATCTTCAGGTTATACTTGGCCAGCAGAATCCAGCATTTGTCCTGCAAGTCGATGCCCGGGTAGCCGAAAATACGGCTGATGGTCACCAGCTCCTCATCGTTTATCTTGAGGATGTTGCAGCGGCGCATGGATTCGCAGAGTATCTCTTTGGTATAGAACCCTTGGCGGAGATTGATGTCGAATATCTTCAGTTGTCCCTCCGCATCGGGCATCGTGTCGAGAAAGCGGTTGATGGTGATGCGGCTTGTTTCACTGCGTTGCGCCAAAGAGCCGAAACATACGGCACGCGTGTTCAGTGCCAGACGCTTCAGTTCGTCGGTAAAGGGAATGTTGTCCCAAGCCACGCCTTCTTTTATCTCATAGCACGGCACGCCCACGGCATCGAGCGTCACCTGCACCGTTCCCGTGGGGTAAGGCACGCGCTCAATCTGCGTGCGCAGCCCCTTCCGGGCGAACACATCCAGAATCTCGTCCCCATCCGCATCGGCACCTACGGCACTGACCACACGGCTGTCGAAACCAAACTGCGATGCATGGTAAGCAAAGTTTGCCGGAGCACCGCCTATCTTCTTTCCTTCGGGGAGGCAGTCCCACAGAGCCTCGCCCATACCTACTATTATCTTATTCATAATATTATATTGTTTAATGAATGATATATTTTATTCACGGCAAACTCAATGTCCTACCCGCTGCAAACCTAATAAAAAAGTTCCTAACTATAGAATGAAAAGTTGCCAATTATCTATTAAAAAGTCTCTAAGAACTAAGAATTATCTCTATCCCAAGGCTTGGGATAGACATCCTCAACCTTGGGACAGATATCCGCAACCTTGGGACAGATATCCGCAGCCTTGGGATATGTGTCCGCAGCCTGCGAACAAAGATTACCGCTTCATACGCAGCATATAGAAGAACAAGTACACTACCCCTACCGTCATCACAGCCACGGCACCGCTTTGTCCTACAGCATCACTTGCCAAGCCCATTGCTATCGGAAATACCGTACCGCCGAAGAGCCCCATAATCATCAAACCGGAAACCTCGTTCTTCTTTTGTGGCATAGCAAGCAACGCCTGAGAGAAGATAACCGGAAAGATGTTCGAATTGCCGAAACCGATAAGGGCAATGCAAATGTATATCATTGTCTTTTCATGGAAAACGAACAACCCTACCATCGCAGCCAACATACATAACACGCTGATGCCGAAGAAGGTTCGGGGAGCCATCTTCTGAAGAATGAAGGCGCCGAGAAAGCAACCCGCCGTGCGGAAAATGAAGTAAAGGCTGGTGGCAAAGCCGGCATCGGCCAGCGTCATGCCCAGACGCTCCATCAGGATTTTGGGCGCTGTGGTATTCGTACCTACATCAATGCCCACATGGCACATGATGCCCAGGAAGCAGAGAAAGATAAACGGCTTGCCCAGCAGGGCGAGGCACTCCCCGAAGGTGGAAGGGCGTCCCTCTTCCTTTTCCTCGCGGATGGAAGTACCGCTCAGCCAGAGAATGGCAATCACCGCAATAACCATATAGACCGGGAACAGCACCCTCCAGCCCATGCCCAGAGACGGAATGGCCTGCGTAGCTCCCCACATGGCGATGTATGGAGCCAGAAACGAAGCAATGGCTTTTACAAACTGTCCGAAGGTGAGCGTACTTGCCAGCCGCTCGCCGCTTACGATATTGGAAAGCAGCGGGTTGAGCGACGTTTGCATCAGCGCATTGCCGATGCCCAGCAATGAGAACGAGAGCAGCATCAGCACGTAGCCGTCTCCGAAAACCGGGAGAAGCAAAGAGGCAAACGTGATGACAAGGCTGAGAAGCACCGTCTTCTTGCGTCCGATGCGGTTCATCAGCATACCCGTAGGTACGGAGAAGATGAGGAACCAGAAGAACACCAGAGACGGGAATATGTTGGCTTGCGAGTCGGTCAGGTTCAAGTCGGCCTTCACGTAGTTGGAGCGATGCCCACCAAATCCACAAAGCCCATGGCGAAGAAGCAAAGCATGACCGGAAAGAGCTTTGCCAAGGAAGAATTCTTAGTATTTTCCATGCTGAAGATTATTATCTGTTATTTTAATCCGAGTTTGTACACAGTAAACGAGGTGACATTGCAGCTTCCACCTTTAGCATAGAAACTGATGCGGTTGTAAGGTTCCGACGGGAATACAAGATTTGTCATGGCAAAACGTCCGTCGTTGCCAAACGCTTCAATGCTCGACTTGTCTACGAACAAGCGGAGTTTCATTTCATTGCCACCCTCGACAGGAGCCACGGTCACTGCAGGGAAGTCCTTGCTGAACGACACCTCACCACTCTCGGTACGGTCCATGGTGAACGTCTTTTCCGCCAGGTTATAGTACATCTCCACCTCCTCGCCTTTCGAGTTAAAGAGCTGGAATCCTATCACATCCGCATCCTTGTTCTTGATGGTCATTTCGATTTCATACGTTCCGGAATTGTCATTCAGCAGTTTGTCCAGATTATACGTGCGGTCTACCTTGAAAGCACGCTTCTTGCTGCCTTTATCCTCAGTTTCAGCAATTCGGGAGACGGGGTTACCTTTACATAGGTTTCACCCTCCGAGGTATAGAGCGAAAGGTCGCGCGGCACGGAGTTGGCACTACGGTATTGGCGGGTGGGCACATCGTTGGCATATTGCCAGTTGCTCATCCATGCCAATGCAATGGCACGTCCTGCAGGAGCATTGCTCCAAGTGACAGTTGCATAATGGTCTTTTCCCCAGTCCATCCATTTCGTCACTGCGGGAGACTCGTTCACGAATCTCTTTCCGTCAAATGTCCCCACGAAATATTGTGTGGCAGAGCCACCGAACGGTCCACCCGGATTGAGGTTACAGACGAGTACCCACTTCTTCAGTTCCGTACCTTCAACCGGCAGTTCAAGCAGGTCGGGACACTCCCAGACTCCGCCGTGAGCACCTTGTCCTTCACCGAATTTGCTCTCCAGCGTCCAGCTCTTCAGGTCGGCAGAAGAGTATATCTCCATTTCCTGCCCTACGGCAAGAACCATGATCCATTTCTTGGTATCTTCGTGCCAGATGACTTTAGGGTCACGGAAGTCGCGCTGCGTGGAAGTCAGGATGGGATTTCGCGCATACTTCTTGAAGGTCTTTCCGTTGTCAAGGCTATAGGCCATGCTCTGCACTTGGCGGTCGCTTGCCGATGTATAGAAAGCAATGACGGCACCGGCACCGAACCCGGCCGTATTATCCTTGTCGACAACACAAGAACCACTGAAAATTGTTCCCAGCGCATCGGGCGAAATAGCATCTCCGTGATGTTCCCAAGTGACGAGGTCCGTACTGGTGGCATGTCCCCAATGCATGTTCCCCCACATGGAGCCGTAGGATTATGCTGGTAGAACAAATGGTAGACCCCGTCTTTGTAGAACATTCCGTTAGGATCATTCATCCAACCGTAAGCCGGGCTGAAATGATACACCGGACGGTACTTCTCCCGGTTCGAAACATCGATTCATCCGACAGTTTCATTTCTTCCCAGCATAAGGCCGAATCCGGAATAAGCTGGAAGTTGAAAGAGAGATGTTTATTATCGAAGCCGGTCAAATCGACCGGAACAAAATAGTCAACCTTATTGACTGCCAATCGCACGTTCATACTGCGTACAACATCATTGTCCGCTATCATATACAATTTTGCCTCCGGAGAAGCCTCTTCCACCGGCAGCAGCAAAAACTTCTTCTGCTCGTCAATTTGGACGATACTCTGTCCGTCACCCAGATGTTTAATCACGAAAGGAGGATTTATGGCCTGGCATGTGAAGACAGCCACGGTAGTTCCTAATATAAATACGGTAAGCGTCCTTCTGATTGTCCGCCAAAAGTCTTTTAAATGAATCATGTTTCTGTTGGTATTAAATTAATTATGTTTTTCTAGCATGCAAAGATACGCCACCAAGCAGCAGGAGACTATCTTTTTTGTTTCAAAGCATACTACAAATGTTACATTCCATCCTTAAAAAGGTATCTGTATGTCACTGGGGAACATACATAGAATTCAATTCATGAATTGTCAACTGTTTCAACTTTGTTTGTCCGCCTTCAACTGATATGGTGACAGAAGGAGTGTTTTTTTCAATCAGATGATAGAAAGCAGCAGACAGTGCTCCTTGATTGACGAAGATTTCTACAGAAGCAATATCCGACAATATATCCAATTCAATTCTTCCTTCATTGGGCTTTAGCACCATCTGCTTCAAGGTTTCCCCATTCTCTTTCTCAACAGTGAGTATCTGTTTGACAGAATCGTAAATCAAATTCAAACCATTAATATCAAAAGCCAATATCTGCGCATCAACACTATCTACAGCAAAACCCGTTTTCAGATAGAAGGCAGGAGTATTCAACTTTGTCGTGAAACAATTCTTTTCTTCAACTACCAGACTCTTCCAGATGTACTTTCTCCCATATAATAAAGCGAGTTCATTTACCGGCATACTTTTTAAGACATATCCTTTATCAACCCGATGTAATGTTAATTCACGCGGAAAGGACATTTGTTGATTGAAAGGCATATCCGGGAAATTACTTCCGTTCATCCATGCTATTTGTATTCTTCGGTCATCTGGTGCATTACTATATGTTTGAACCGCATAATAGTTTGTACCACTATCCATTTTTACAGGTTTCGTCTCAGTCCGAAAACGATATCCATCAAAACTCCCAACCAAATAGGTACTGTTCGCCCCGGTAAAGACCCATTTCCGGACAGTAGGTTCATTGGTTACGGACATTTCAAAAAGTCGGGACACTCATCCGCCCCTCTAATTTAAAACGGTCCGTTTCAGTCCAATCCATCAAATTGGGAGATGAAAAGATAGCATACTCCTGCTTATCCAAGTACAATACCATAATCCATCTGCCAGTCGGCGTATGCCACGTCACCTTAGGATCACGATTGTACCTGACCAACGTGGGAAGTACCGGATTACCGGAAAAAGTAACCCAATTACGCCCCTTATCCAAACTATATCCTATACTTTGTGAATGTTGCAAATGCCGGGTGTGATACCCGAATCCACCTGCCGAAGTATAAACAGCAACCAATACTGTATCTCCATTTTGTTGACACCCCAGCGTATTCTTTTTATCAACAACTACCGAACCGGAAAAAATAGGTCCCAACGAGTCCGGATGTAATACATCCCCCAACTCAGTCCAATGTGCCAAATCCCGGCTCACAGCATGCCCCCATGTCATATTACCCCAAATACAGCCATAGGGATTATGCTGATAAAACAGATGCCACTCCCTTCATGCCAAACCAGACCATTCGGATCATTCAGCCATCCCCGGCGAGAAGTAAAATGTACTTTAGGACGTAACGGTTCTTTATAAAACAAGTTCTCTTCCTTAGGAGTTTCAGAACAAAAGCATTGATTCAAAGCTTGCTCTACATTAGGACTCTTACTCGCCTCTATCCGTAATTCTTGCCCAATCCAATCCTTGACCTCCAATGTAACCCAATAATCAGGTTCATCGCCGCCAAGCTCCACTTCCATATTACGTACCATTTTATCACCAATCCATATATCCATCTGTTCTATAACCGCTCCCATCTTTACCGGAATATTCAAATAACGGTGAGTTACCAACATTCTTTTCGCAAAAATTTCTTTTTCCAATTTGGTATCAGACTGGTAGAAACAGTCGGCATTGATAAATCCCCAGCCTCTTTTGATTGGTCCACTAAAACAATCCGGGCATTTTTTCCCATATATTCAGCAACATCCCAAGACTCATATTCCATGACACGTCTATTATACCCCGTACTTCTTTTCACCTCCTTTCCATCAATCCAAAGGGCTACATACTCCCGCTGATAATCAACACCCCCACCTATCAGAAAATTAACATATCTGCGTTCTATCCTGAAAAGAGGTGACTTCAATACACCGGTACCGGCATCTCCATTGACAAAGCTAGAAGCCATCCGATTTCCTTCAAACCTATTATCCCCCCATATTGACAAACGTTCCATAGAAACTGGTGAATTGCCAAAAGCATTTCCTTCCAATATCCAGTTTCCAAAAGTATCTCCTTCAAAATTATCTATCAGTAAATCATCCGGACGTAGTGCCATGTGAATATTTTGTGCCTGCATACTACAAACAGTAGCCAGTAGTAAAAGTATCAGTATCCTCTCTTTCATAATATCATTGTTTTTTCATAAGTTGTATAGCATCTAATCCAAACAAATTCTTCTCCTCAACAGCTTTTGGGTTAGCTCCTGACAAAGATATTTTCAAAGTCAATGCTCCACGCACCGGACTATAGCATCCTAAAGAAATAGGGTCAGAAAGAGTAACTTTTGTATCATATCCATCCCACTTTATATGTGTATCTTGTCCATTTACGGAAAAAGAAACTATGCCATAATCAGGAGCTTTCGTGGCATACACCACCAGTTGATAAGGACAGTCTTCCAATTGATTGAACTCAAACTCTACAGAATCACCCGGTTTTCCACCAATACACAAGAGTTGGGTTCCTCCACTCCATTGCCCGTCAACGAAACCAAGCATACTCTGCTTGTCAAAATGAATGGATGGAGAAGAGGCTATTGGAGTTGTTTCCTCAAATTCTATGCTATTTTCTCTTCGATATTTAGATAAATCGCCGGGAACGGGTAGCAAGTCTTGGGCTGCTTCCTCAAGTCCTGAAGTATCAACAGCTTTCGCTCCCATATCTCCATACCAGTAAACGGTAGTTGCATAATCTACAGTTCCCCTTACCCAACTCAACAATTCAATGTCGAAACGCAATAATGAAGAAAACGGTATACCGTCCAAATTCCTTGTACGGAAGAATGTATTATAACCGTGAGAACTCGCCTGGTCGGCACGGGGTGCGCCACCAAAAGGCGTTTGGAATATTACGACCGGAGCCCACGAACTATTGTAGTAATCTTCTGTTCCGGTACCGAAATGCGATGGAAAAACATCATCATCTACCCATATCTTTTCATCCCCTTCTCCGTACCAGGCACGCGAATGGTTATACAGAGTCAGGACATCCCCTTTGTATATGCCTCGTCCGGTCAATGTGGCAAAGTTCCACTCCCGGCAATTTGCATCATCATCCGGACGCTCATAAACCGGAAGTCCGGTCTGCTGGCGCCAGGAAGCATGGAAATAGAGGGAACGCCCTCCCCATGGCAAAGGTGCCGTTCCCACTTCCATACTCACGTCTGCAGTGTGTGCGGAGATATTTTGTAACAATAGTCTGCCTTCTGTCTTGTAGGGCATCAGCCAGCGGCTCACCACCTTGCCTTGTCCGTCTGCAGACAAGAACCAGCTATCAACAGCCGGAGCACCCATACCCCCTCCCGAATAATCCGAAAGAGGAACCCAAACCGTAGACCGGCCGTCAAAATCAGCCTTAAATATAAGATTGCGCATCAGTTGGGCATAAGCCGTAGAATCTGCATTCGCGAGCTGGAAACTGATTTCATAAACCGCATTTTCCCCTTGCGGCAGGTCAATCCACAAAGAATCGCCCGGCTGGAGCACCTGCCGCTTCTTGTCCACCTGCAAACCGGAACGGGATGCAGGATGCAGCAAGGCATCATCTACCTCTGAAATCTTTTTACCGACGCGGGCTACGGATGCCGCAGAGAAGGTTTCCACAGAAGTTCCTTCGGGATACTTGCGATAATTGATGTGATAGTATTTGGGAGTAGGCGCAATGCCCGGTTCGTCTTCAAATGTAATTTTACAACTCCGGGCAAAAGGGATGGGCAGGAAAAGAGTATTGCCGCCTTTCCGTCCGGAGTATAGCTGGTGTGGGGTTGAAGCAGTCCCTACCCAACCTGGGTATTCCGAAACGCATCAAATCATAGGCAGGAACTATCCATCCGGGAGTACTTTCGCCATCAAAATAAAATCTCCAAGTCCCACGCTTGTCAACTGTGGTTATCCAGATACGGGTAATAGCTCCAGGGCCCTTTTCATCGAACATCACACGTTCCACTCTCCCATCAACCGTATCCGTACAGACAATGCCATAGCCATCATTGTTGGCAAACCATCCCGGCGAATCGGGAGACACGGAGGAGCGGTCATAACTGCTGACTTGCAGGCAACGATATGGCACCAGCGGATAACGTGCGGATTCTTCTACAGATATCATTTCATCCAGCAAAGAGTCCAAAGTCACTTGTGCCGTATCCTTCACACAAGAGCCATCAAAGGCAAAAGCAGCAATGCAAACAATAAATTCCTCATCTCCATATTGATTTAAGCATCCAGGCATCCAACTCCATCTTCGTCCCCTTCTTCTGCGCAAAAAGTTCGATACCGGTTTGAGCCTCGCCCGGATAGGTTAATAATGTGAATACATCCTTCCCGTCATTGGCAAAGATTTCAATACTCGATTTGTCTACAAATATATGCAAACGTATCTTATTATCTACCGGTTCCACCCTGGCATATGCATACGCTGAATTTAGGAATCTGCACATCGGAGCAATGGGTGCGGTCAATCACCAGATTATGTGAATCCGTATCATAGCTGACCACCACTTTGCGCCCTTCACCCACACACAAATTCAAGCCAAAGGTGTTGGATACGTCAGTAGAAAACGAAGCATCGAGTTCGTAGACATTCTCATCGGGAACAAAGCCGGGTAACCTCTGTGTTCCCACCGATAAAGCACGTTTCACCGATGCAGGCTTATGGCGAAGTGTTTGCAACTGTTCCACCGGTTTCTGCACCAGCCTCACGCCTTCCTTGTATGTCTTCAGTTCCAGATTACGGGGAATGGACCAGAAGCCCTTCCCATACTTCGATGGAGCTACCGGTGCATAGTCCCAGGTTGCAACCCAGCCCATCGAAATTTTGGAATCCAACGTTCCGTCAAAATCCTGAAATGTGCGGGATGCATAAAAGTCCAGCCCTTTGTCCACATATAGAGGCTCTGCAGGATGGTTCTCCATCAGCTTAAAAGAAGTGCCGTCGAAGTCTCCTATAAAATATTGTTCTTGCGCCCAGTTTACAGATACGACCATCACCCACCTTTTCTTGTCAGAATCCCCGTCAACCGGCAACTGGAATAAATCCGGGCACTCCCAAGACTTTTCACTGTCACCGGCAGGGCCAAAATCACTGGTCCAAGTCCAGCTCTTCAAATCAGGAGAGGTATAAAACTTTATTTTCTTCTCCAGGGCCTTGGCTACAACCATCACCCATTTTTGGGTCGGCTCGTGCCAGAAGACGGTAGGGTCCCTGAATTCCGTACTCCAAAGGTCCAGAACCGGGTTACCTTCATAATAATGAAATGTCTTTCCGTCATGACTGAAAGAGATGCCCTGCGCCTGTTTCTTGGAGTCCTTCTCAAAAACGGTGTAAGCCGCCACATAAGCCCCCTTGCCGAAGCCGGCCGTGTTGTTCTTGTCTATGACCGCAGAACCGGTGAAGTAACTGATATTGTCATCCGTTCCGGTCATGGCATAAGGGGTTATCTGTTGGTAATGTACCAAATCTGTAGATTCGACTTTGCCCCACCAGTACATATGATATTTACCCTGATAGTACATGAATCCCGAGGATCACCAATCCATCCCTTCTCCGGACTGAATGATACTGAGGACGATACGGCTCTTTGTATAAACTGTCTGAATTCATTTGTGCACCGGCAGACAATGTTCCTGCCAATAAAAGTGCACCCAATATAGCTGGTATCTTCATTTTCTGTATTTTCATTAAAAGTTCATCTTTACCTTTACATCTTTCAGTTTCCAAACTTCGGCAGCAACTTCCGTTGTTTTTCCATCAGAGAATAGCTCCAATAGCGTACTATTTTCTTTCAAAGGGAAGATTCTTGTAGTGAACGCATCTTCGTTATTAATAAATCCTTCCACTACAGAACCGTCAATAAACAAACGAATCTCCACCGGTTTAGCAGTATCCAACCGATAATGATCCTTACGAATCTTCAAAGGAATGTGTGCACGCAAGGAAGAATGCGTCTGGTCCACAATAAGTTCCTCCTTCTCCACATCATAATAAATCAGGCTATATTCGCTATTATCCGGATTCTTACACAATGTAAATCCAAACCGTTTTGCGTCACCGGGATAAAAAGTCGCCTTGACTTCAAGCTGATGTTCCCTTCTGCTCACAATGCACGGTTTCGCAGCAGTCAATGCCTGTCTGGAATAAACCGTCGGTTGTTCACGCAATTGTTTCATCACGGGATGGGGTGTTTGGCATAGTTTCCCATCTTTCAGCTGCCATCTTCTGGGCATACTGTAGAGATGTGCCATCCTTGTTCATAAGTGCCTCCCTCCTATTTCATCGGGTATAATGGCAATGGCAGCAACATCCCCTTCCGGAGTCTCAACAACAGAGGGGGACAGCAAGCGATTGATGACCTCCAGATTTTGAGGGACTGGGTTGTCCGGTATAAACTTTTCATTCTTGAAATCTCCTATCCAATACTGGCAACGCGCAGGTATGCCTTTATGAGGAACCCTATTCACCAAAAGAACATATTTGCCGCCCATCTTCTTAAAGACCGGCATTTCCCAGAAAATACCGGAGTCATCCACTTCCGGATTGCCCTCAAACAGCAAATGTACAAAATCCCATCTCTTCAAGTCCGCCGATTTATAAAGCAGCAAAGCCCCGTGGGGTGTATCGGTCTGCTCAATGCCGAAACCGATAATCATATACCAGACATCACCCTCTTTCCAAACATACTGGTCACGCATGTCCGTACGGGTATATCCGGCAGGCTTCTCGGCAATAACCGGATTACCCGCATATTTCTCCCATTCTATCAACGCAGTATCTTTTGGAAAAGCAATACCCACTCCCATCTTGTCTCCACCGGCTGTGTATATCAGCTGGGGGATACCGTCATCATTGATAACAGCATGCCCGGACCATATTCCATTCTTGTCATAAGCAGCATCAGGAGTCAAAGCCGGCTTTTCCTCCGTCCAATGAAGCATATCGGGACTGCTGAAATGTCCCCAATTTATCTGTCCCAGGAAGATTGCAGAAGCATTCTTCTGATTGAATATATGATATTTACCTTTATAAAGAAGTAAACCATGCGTCTCATTCGTCCAGTTGCAGCCGGCAACAGATGATAGCGAGGACGGTTGAAGTCCTTCGCAAAACGGGTTTCCGGAATAGCCAAAACCGGAGTCTTCTTCAATCCTAAGGCAATCTCGTCTCTCCATGCAGACGAATCATCGGAAAAGGGAGTGAGGCTTATCCCGTCAATCAACCCGTTTATAGCCGTAACATCGTACATCCAAACCTTCTTTTCCCTGAAATCCTTACCTACCCGAAACATCATTTCACCATCCTGCAAGTTCCGGGGCCATACCTCTGCACTCATCCTCTGTCCATTCAGGCAAACCGATTCATTACTCAAATCAAGGACCACATGCAGCCACTTGAAACGGTCGACTTTTGTCTTTAATGAACAGTAAGAGTATGAGCATTCTGCCCCATTCCCAACAGCAGCTCACCATAACGGTCTACACATACCGCTACAGATGTTCCTGCCATGTCTCTGATTCCCATAAAGGCAGCAGTATCCGTCGGATAAGATTCCAGAGCAAACCATCCGGACAACGACGAAACATCTCCTTCCGTGGTTGTATCCATCCAAGTGGAATACCCGTCTGTACGAAGGGCTTTACCTTCGACTCCGGTAACAAATTCTGGTATTTCCTTTATAGTGTACAAATTCAACAATGACTTACCGTCACAGGAAAGTAAGGGGTCCTGCCCGTCAAACGACCATGTTTTTTGAGCAAAAGCTGCATTCAAAGAAAGCAATAGACAGCCTAATATAGAATAGGCAAAGTTTTTCATAATAAAAGATTGTTTAAAGGAAAAGAGGGAAACAAACGTTTCCCCTCCCTTACGTTTTTATTTCAAAATATAATTAGTTGAACGGAGCATAACCGGGATTCTGTACATACTTGCCTCCAGAAAATCCGTATTGATTGTTCGGAACCGGATAATACTCATCCTTTCCACCCGTAAAGTGCGCATTGGCATAATAAATGCGATTGTCCGACTCCGCGGTAATGTACTTGTTCATGGTTGTTTCCACTATGCCCCAACGGACTAGGTCGAAGAAACGTTCACCTTCCAAAGCCTTCTCCAGACGTGTTTCCCAACGGAGGGCCTGACGGGCATAATCCTGATTCCAGACATCAGCAGGATAAGGATTGACAAGGTAGTTGGCCGCATATTTGGAATGGTCGTTGAAATCCTTTACATAGGCGCTGTTCCGGGCACGATTGCGTATCTGATTAATCAAATCACGGGCAGTTTCGAGTCCATCGCCTTCATTGAGTTCAATAAGAGCCTCAGCTTTCCAAAGAAGAATATCTGCGTAACGTATAATCTGCCAGTTCAACTGTGAAGCCCCCAAGGCCAGCCATTAAACATATCACTACTTTCCGGAGAAACCCAGAAGCGCTTCGCGCAATTATAGCCATAAGTTTCCTTATCACGCACCCATCCCTCACACGGCTTGTCTGGGTAAGTTTTCCAAGTTATAGTAGGACGGCCCACAACAAAATCGAGACGCGGGTCTACATTGGGAGTCGTGTTTTGTAAAGTATAAACCCCATTGTTCAATACCGCCCAACTATAATCAGACTTTGACTGATAATTAAAATCGGGCAGACCGTTTGCATCTGTCTGATAAGCATTAATCAGGTCTTGGCTGGGCAGGAAGAAACCGTCACCTCCGTAAGGGCTGCCTCCACCCGGAGAATTCAACAGATTGCTCCAGTTGATGCGGCCGCACTTTCGGTACCGTCATTCATGGAATATTGAATGGCAAAAACAGACTCTTTACCGTTTTCATTAGCTACTAAATCCAATCCCTGGAAATCGTCAAGCAAACCGTAACGGTTGCTGGCAGTCACTTGGTCGCAAAGCGAAACGACTTCCCTCAGCAGCTCTTTATTGATGGAAGTTACGGCATGCGTAGTCTCATCTTGCTGATACGCTTGGTACAGCTTGATTTTAGCCGCATAGGCCAGTGCTATGTATTTATGAATACGCCCTACCTCCGACTGTGATGCAGGAAGCAGTTCGGCGGCATCAAGCATCTCCTTGGCCAGCATACTCAGAATCTCGTCACGGGTAAACTCATTGTTCGGAATATCCGGATATTGGGAAATCTCAACGTTCTCATCAAAATAAGGTATCTTGTTGAAAAGGCGGCTCAATTCAAAGTAATAATGGGCACGAAGCACTTTCATCTCCGCAATACGGGATACACGTCCGTTCACCTGCTCATCTGTTGCAGCATTCAGAACGCGCAATGCAGAGTTACAACGCTGTACACTGCAATATAGATGGTACCACTTGCTGTCCAGAAATCCATTGGTTGCATCCATATCAAATGTCTCCATACGGTGCACTTCATTAAGGTCACCAACACCACCACCGCCTTTATAGGCATTATCCGAACGTACCTCACCATAGGTCCAATTGGAAGTAGGATGACACCATACACTCCAGCTCTGTCCTTCGGGACCACCCAAAGCTGCATACGCGGCATTCACCAAAAGGTCGGCACCTTCTGTAGAAGTCATAATATCTTCATTCAAGCTACCCTGGGGCTTCAAATCCAGGAAACGGTCTTCATTACAGCTTGCAGTCATCAGCGCTACTACGCCAAGCATATATAAATGTTTCAATTTCATGATAGTATAGTTTTAAAGTTTAGAAACCAAATGATAATCCCAAAGAGAACGTACGGGGCAACGGATAAGGATAACCCAGACCTTCAGGGTCGGCACCTGTATAACCGGTAATCGTAAACAAATTCTGAGCCTGGAAATAAATGCGCGCATGACGCATCTTCATCTTGTCGAGAACTGCTTTAGGAAGCGTGTAACCCAATGTCAGACTTTTCAGCTTGATATACGAACCATTTTCAATATAGAACTCAGATACTTCGTGCTCATTGTTGCTGTTAAGAGTGGTCAAAGCAGGTACACTGCTATTGTAAACACCCGTCTTTTCAAAGTTCTCGTAAGCATGCATGGCATCGAGCAGGCGGTAGAGTGATTACCGGTCCAGCATTGGAATAAATCCGTATAATATTTGGAGTTGTTATAGGCATCACGAATCATACCGTTGAAGAACATGCTGAGGTCAAAGCCTTTCCAAGATGCCCCAAGATTCAGACCTGCAATCACTTTCGGATTGTCAGACCCCAACCATACACGGTCGTTCGTATCAATCGTACCGTTACCATCAGCATCCACGTATTTAATACGTCCTACTCCGGGAGCGCCAAACTGTACATTATATTTGGATTTATACTCATCCACCTCCTGCTGGGTACGGAACACTCCATCTGTCTTGAAGCCCATCCATGAACCGAACGGTTGACCAACCAAGGTCTTGTCAACACCATTACCGCCACCATAAGTATAGTAAATTTCTTCCGACAGCTCTGTCACTTCATTCTTGTAATATGAAAGGTTAAATGCTACATTATACTGGAAATCCTTCACCTTATCATTCCAGGTCAATGCCATCTCGAAACCTTTATTGTTCATCGTACCACCATTATACCAGCAGTAACCACCCTCGCCAATGACAGCAATATACGGTTTCTCTACAAGCATATCACTTGTCTTCTTATCAAAATAATCGAGAGAAGCACTCAGACGTCCATTCAGGAAAGCGGCGTCCACACCAATATTGAGTTGTCTTGTACTCTCCCACTTCAAATCGGGATTGGTAGACCTCACTTTGTAACCACCGGGAGCCAAAGTCGTTCCATCACCGTTCATGTTGTAGCTTGCATCCTTCAGACTAATCAAGTATTTAGTATAGGGGGCCTCATTATCAATAATATCGTTACCATTGATACCCCATGAAGCACGTAGTTTCAAATCTGCCAACCAATTCTTGGTCGCTTCCATAAACTTCTCACTTGAAATGCGCCAGCCTGCCGACACTGAAGGGAAGTAATCCACATTATTACCCTTTGCCAAGCGGGAAGAAGCATCACGGCGCACCGTAACAGAGGCCAAATACCGTCCTTCATAATCATAGTTCACTTTACCAAAGTAAGACACCATGCCATAATTGGAAGCACCGGCACCTACATTCTTACCGGCAGTCACACCGTCGAGATAAATATAATCTTCATCTTCTACAGCCAGTCCCGTACCATAACCGAACATGGATTCCGAATGGTTCTTCTTGGCTTCTGTACCAAGAAGTGCAGTCAGATTGTTCTTTCCAAAAGCTTTGCTATAAGTCACGGTATTGGTCCATACCCAATCCAGTCTTTTGTTGGATGATTGAGTCAGCTTATTGACTCATCGCGTGCCCATGCCGGCTCAAAAGTTTTGTTGGTTTCATCATAATAATTCATACCGAAATTGGTTTTCAGCACCAGGTTCTTAATCGGTTCAATTTCAAGGAATGCATTACCAAAGACACGCCAGTAATCATGTTTGTTCTGTTTTTCATTCTCCAACAAACGTGCCATATTGGGGGCATCACCCAAAACATCATTGATGGCATCGTTATAATTGCCATTCTCATCATAAACCGTCTTGGCAGGATGCTGTTTGATGGCATTCTCATCTACACCGGCCGGACTGAGGGTCTGTGTCCAACGATTGATGGCAACGTTCTCGCCGATGCGCAAGCGATTGTCAAGATAATGATAGTTAGAACTGATGCGGGTATTGATACGCTGGAAATTCGTATTCTCTACCAGACCGTCATGGTCGAGATAGTTCAACGCTAACGAGAAGGCACCATTGTCAGAGCCTTTGAAAGTGTCGCACTATAATTCTGCATCAAGCAGTGCGATAAACCACATCGCGCCAATCCGTATCAACGGCATGTACTTTAGCTCCATTCAGGCCGATATAGTCTTGAAGTTGGGGAGTTGCACCATTACCATATATTTCGCTGCTTGGCGTAGCTCCATTATTGGCATACTTATAAGCCGACCAATAAACCTGGCCCCACTCATCTGCATTCAACATATCAAAGCCACATTGATAGTCTGCAAAGTCAACGACATATCAAAATCCACACGGGTCTCCCCTTTCTTGGCACGTTTGGTAGTAATGATAATCACACCATTGGCAGCCTGTGCACCATAAATAGAAGCGGAAGCGGCATCCTTCAATACCTGAATGGATTCTACATCATTGGAAGAAAGGATAGACGAGATGTTCTCACGGGTCATCACACCGTCAATGACATAAAGCGGGGAATTGGCATCATTTCGGAAAGATGACTTACCACGGACCAATGTAGAAGTATTTCCACCGCCCGGTGTGCCGTCAGTCGTAATGTTCATACCGGCAACACGTCCCTGCAAGCTCGACAACACATTTCCCGTAGGAATATCTGCTACATCCTTCATCTTGACCACAGCCACCGAACCAGTCAAACTGGCCTTCTTCTCGGACATATAGCCGGTCACTACTACTTCATCAATCAACTGGGAATCTTCCGTCAACTCAATGCGTAAAGTGGGCTGTGCCTTTACTGTAACGGCTTTATATCCTATATAGGATACAGACAATGTGGCACCGGAAGCTACAGACAGAGTGAAATTTCCGTCAATATCCGTAATTGTTCCATTACTGTTGGAACCTACTTCCATGACAGAAGCACCGATAATGGATTCACCACTCGATTTTTCAACGACAGTACCTTTTACCTGGACTTGCTGGGCAAAGGAATAGATGCCCGCAAAGAGAAGCACAATTAGTGTGCAAAGCCTGAGACTAATGCTTTTCAACATATCTATTAATTTAAAGTTAATAATAAACCAATTCTGCAATTGAGTTTTGTGTCAGCAAAATTAAGCGAAACCAGGATTTGCACCTATAACAAATGTTACGAAAGGTGGTATTTTTGATACATCCCCTTTCTAAAGGTATTCTACGCGTGTTTTTTGCTAAATAAACTTTAGCTTTAGCAGCAAATTAATAGAAAAGAATGAAAACAATATGGGAGCAGATGCTAATTGCACCAGCTCTCATAGTATACTCTCTCAGAATCAAAAACGAAAAGCAAAATGTTCCGCACACCGGTATCCTTCTTCATAAAGCTCCGTCAGCTTCTTGATGTCACGCTCGATGCGGTCTACCACTACCGGCTTCTGTGGACGGATCACAACGATTTCCCCGGCGGCTTCCATCCGTTCCACCTGCTCCAACTGTTGATTATAGACAATACTGCGGCGGTTGATGGCTTCACGCAATAGCGGATATTTCTTATATATAAAAGGTGGAACCTTCGTTCCCTGAATTTCCTTACGGTACCCATGATTGCGCGTCAACACCACCACATTATTGGTAAATCCATCCTGACGGGCACGCATCAAAGGGATACTGTCCACAATACCTCCATCCAGCATCGGGATGTTGTCCACGTAGGTAATGGGACAGACAAACGGCAGACTGCTCGAAGCACGCACAATATCAATGACGCGCTCTTACTCCGCTTCTCCTCAAAATAGTTCGCTTCGCCCGTCTCGCAGTTGGTAGTTACCATCACATAACGTTCGGGACAATGAAAGTATGCCTCGTAGTCGTAGGGAAGTATGTGTTCCGGAAACTCCTGGAACAACAAGTCGAAATCCATGATATTCCGCTTCTTCAACAGATACTTCAATCCGATGTAATTGTATTTTTCCAGCAAGTCGATATTGCTGTACTTGGCACGCCCGCGCTGACCGGACATATAAGAAAGTCCGTTGCAGGCTCCGGCACTGACACCGATGGTATAGGGAAAGCGAATGCCACGATCCATAAAGCTGTCGAGCACACCGCAAGTGAAGACGCCGCGCATACCGCCGCCCTCCAAAACAAGACCGCTATGGTCGTCGATACGTATTATTTTCTCCATAAGTGTCAGAATTAACGCTTCAAAGATAGCTTTTGTTTACGATATTCTGCCTATATTTGCAGTTGCAACTATAAATCTATAACATTTTAATTATGATGAAGAAATCAATACTGATGGCTGCATTGGGTTTATTAAGTTTAAACACAATAGCACAAGACACTCCGAAAGAGGAAGGTTTCATTTTTACAACCGTAAAAGAAAATCCTATCACTTCTGTTAAGAACCAAACCGTGCCGGTACATGCTGGTGCTATTCCGGACTGGCATTCATCGAATCCGAACTGCTCCGCATGGGCAAAGGCGAATACGACTTTTCTGAAATGTTTATCGTACACAACACCTATCTGGACCGTGCCGACAAGGCAGTGCGTACACATGGTGACGTTTCGTTCTCACAAGGCGGTTCGTTCTACGATGTAATTTATGGTATGAAAACTTTCGGTCTGGTGCCCGAAGAGGAAATGCGTCCGGGCGTATGTATGGCGACACGCTGAGCAACCACACCGAATTGACAGCCGTATCTGATGCCGTAGTGGCAGCCATTGCCAAGGGAAGACACCGTAGCCTGCAAGCAGACAAGGAAAATAACCCGCTTTGGAAGAAGGCCATCACTGCCATCCACGACATCTATCTGGGCGAACGTCCCGAGAAGTTCACCTACAAAGGCAAGGAATATACTCCGAAGTCTTTCTATGAATCTACCGGACTGAATGCAGATGACTATATCTCACTGACTTCCTATACCCACCATCCCTTCTACCAGCCGTTCGTCCTGGAAATACAAGACAACTGGCGTTGGGCTTCTTCCTACAACTTGCCTATCGACGAGTTGATGGAAGTGTTTGACAACGCTATCAATAAGGGTTACACCATTGCATGGGGTAGTGACGTAAGCGAACAAGGCTTCACACGCGACGGTATAGCCGTAATGCCCGATGCAGAAAAGGTGCAAGAACTGAGCGGTTCGGACATGGCACACTGGCTGAAAATGAAACCCGAAGAAAAGAAACTGAACAGCAAGCCTCAACCGCAGAAGTGGTGCACACAAGAAGAGCGCCAGCTGGCATACGACAACTGGGAAACTACTGACGACCACGGTATGCTGATTTACGGTATAGCCAAAGACCAGGAAGGCAACGAATACTATATGGTAAAGAACTCTTGGGGTGAAGCCGGAAAGTACAAAGGACTGTGGTATGCTTCCAAAGCTTTCGTGCGCTATAAAACAATGAACATCATTGTGCACAAGGATGCACTGCCTAAGGATATTGCCAAGAAACTGGTATTAAATAAATAAAAGAAGGAGATGCAGTTTGATGCATCTCCTTTTTCAATTCTTACCAAATCCTACAGATATCTTCCACAATCTGCGGAACCGTCAACCGGTTCTTCTTCAACTGCTCCTCCACATCGTAACGGTCGATAAACTCTTTCTTCACACCATAGTTCAGTACCTTCATATCCGACGGACCGTAATAACGGGCAATCTTCTCGCCAAAGCCACCGTCCAGCACTCCGTCCTCAAGAGTAATGACCAGTGTATGGTCGCGCTTCAGGTCATCGAGCAAAGCCTCGTCCACACCCGTGATGTAGCGAGGATTGACAAGCGTGGTATCCACTCCTTTCTCTTCCTTCAACCGGGCAGCCACGGCTTCGCCCAACTGATAGAAAGAGCCCAGTCCCAATATGGCGACCTTCTCTCCACGATGGGACACCTCATAACGGTTCAGCGTCTTGCCGTAATCCTTCTCCGGTTCTACATTCCTGCGGACAACCCCATTGGCCGGCACGCGAATGGCAACCGGATGTTCCGTTTGACGGATGCCCCACTCCAGCATTGCCATATACTCCTCACGACAAGTAGGTGCCAGATAAACCATATTCGGAATATTACCGATGACCGGAATATCAAAAAGACAAAGATGGGTAACATCATTCATACTCGATAAGCTTCCCCAGAAGACAAGAATCAGTGCAGGATTATTGTTGATACAAAGATCCTGGGACAACTGGTCGTAGGCGCGCTGGATAAAGGTGCTGTAGACCCCGAATACCGGTTTTCCACCTCCGGCAGCAATGGCAGAAGCATGGCAACAGCCTGCTCTTCGGCAATGCCCATATCGATGAACTGCCGCCCTGCCTCCTTGCGGCGCTCCGGTGTAAAGCCAAATACCGTAGGTGTACCTGCGGTGATGCCCACCACAGTCGGGTCTTTCTTCATCTCCTGCAACAAATAACCGGCGGTAAGGTCGCATAGTCTTCACCCTCTCCAGACTCACCGGTCAGATTGCCGGTTTCAAGGTCGAACGGAACACTGTAATGGAAACGTTCTTTTTGCTCTTCTGCCAATTTGTATCCCTTACCTTTCAAGGTATTGATATGTACACAACCGGATGCTTCTTGTCCTTCACTTCACGGAAAGCCTCTATCAATTGCTCCACGTCATTGCCATCCTTCACATAGAGATAATCATATCCCATTGCCTTAAAATAGTTGCAGGGAGCCTGCCCCTCCGTTTCGCGTAACTGTTGCAGATTGCGGTATAGCCCGCCATGATTCTCGGCAATGGACATCTGGTTATCGTTGACAATGACGATGAAGTTCGTGCCCAGTTCGGCACCTACATTCAATCCTTCGAAGGCTTCACCTCCACTCAACGAGCCATCGCCGATGACGGCAATCACATTACCCGCCTCCCCCTTCAGGTCACGCGCCTTGGCAAGTCCGCTTGCCAGACTGACGGAGGTAGAGGTATGCCCGATAACGAAAAAGTCATGCTCACTTTCCGACGGTTCGGAATATCCGGAGACTTCGTCATACTCGTCCGCATTCATAAACGCTGCCCGGCGGCCTGTCAATATCTTATGGTATAACTTTGGTGAGACACGTCATAGACTATCTTGTCCGTTGGTGAATCGAACACGTAATGCAGGGCTATGGTGGCTTCTACCATTCCCAGGTTGGGACCTACGTGTCCTCCGTGAGAGCTTAACTTGTTTAACAACACCTGGCGGATTTCTCCACCTAATCCGTTCATCTCGCTGACTGATAACTTTTTCACGTCAGCAGGGGAATTTACTTTTTCAATATACATATTCTATAATAACATTTAAGTAGCGATGCTTGTTTATCCGATGCCGCCCGTCGTGCAGGCTCATCCGGACGCTGCAAAAGTACAGAGGAAACAGGAACGGAAAGGTAGATAAATTACCGGTTTTATTACCTTTTTTACAGATATAGAGCCAACTGATATTTGCGCAAAATCCCTCAACTTGTGCATTTTTCACCCCATTTTCTTGTCAAACCCAACTCTTTCCGTAAATTTGCAGGCTGATAATGAGTTAACCGGCCAATTTCAGTAGCAGGATTCTACTACTCCTATTCCCGGCACTGACATACAAAGAAATACTAATACTAATAATTAATAGCATGAGTTTGAAAATTGTTGTATTGGCAAAACAAGTTCCCGACACACGCAATGTTGGGAAAGATGCCATGAAAGCCGACGGAACCATCAACCGCGCGGCACTCCCTGCCATCTTCAACCCCGAAGACCTGAACGCTCTTGAGCAGGCTCTCCGACTGAAAGATGAACATCCGGCTCCACCGTTACCATCCTGACCATGGGACCGGGACGTGCAGCCGAAGTTATTCGTGAAGGACTTTACCGTGGTGCCGACAACGGCTATCTGCTGACCGACCGCGCCTTTGCAGGTGCCGATACGCTTGCCACTTCGTATGCCCTTGCCACAGCCATCAAGAAGATAGCGACTATGACGTCATCATCGGCGGACGCCAGGCCATCGACGGCGATACCGCCCAAGTAGGCCCGCAGGTTGCCGAAAAGCTGGGGCTGACGCAAGTGACCTACGCAGAAGAGATTCTGAACGTGGACAAAGCCGCCAAGAAAATTACCGTGAAACGTCATATCGACGGGGGTGTGGAAACCGTTGAGGCTCCCCTGCCCATAGTCATCACCGTAAACGGAAGTGCCGCTCCCTGCCGCCCGCGCAATGCCAAACTGGTGCAGAAGTACAAACGCGCCCTCGGTGCCCAGGAAAAAGCTGCCATCACCAAGGAAGGCGCTGGGCTTGCCTACGCCGACCTCTACGAGAAATATCCATATCTGAACATCACGGAATGGAGCGTTGCCGACGTGAACGGCGACCTTGCACAATGCGGTCTGAGCGGCTCGCCCACAAAGGTGAAGACCATTCAGAACATTTCATTCCAGGCCAAAGAAAGCAAGACGCTGACGGGCAGCGACCAGGATGTAGAAGATTTGATTGTTGAACTGTTAGCTAACCATACGATAGGATAAGATTATGAATAATGTATTTGTATATTTAGAGATAGAAGGCACAACAGTTGCCGACGTCAGTTCGAACTCTTGACCAAAGGTCGTAAATTAGCCAATCAGTTGGGCTGTCAACTGGAGGCAGTTGCTGCCGGCAATAATCTGGTAGGCATTGAAAAGCAGGTATTGCCCTTCGGAGTAGACAAACTCCACGTATTCGACGCTCCGGGCTTGTTCCCCTATACTTCCCTTCCCCACTCCTCTATCCTCATCAATTTGTTCAAAGAAGAAAAGCCGCAAATCTGCCTGATGGGCGCCACCGTTATCGGTCGCGACCTCGGTCCGCGCGTTTCTTCCGCTTTGACCAGCGGACTGACTGCCGACTGTACCTCACTGGAAATCGGCAACCACGAAGACAAGAAGGAAGGCAAGGTTTACGAGAACCTGCTGTATCAAATCCGTCCCGCATTCGGCGGTAACATCGTTGCCACGATTGTGAATCCCGAGCACCGTCCGCAGATGGCAACCGTTCGCGAAGGTGTGATGAAGAAAGAGATTCTGGACGCCGACTATAAGGGCGAAGTCATCAACCACGACGTTGCCAAGTACGTGCCCGAGACGGACTATGTGGTAAAAGTCATCGACCGCCACGTAGAAAAGGCAAAACATAACCTGAAAGGCGCTCCCATCGTGATTGCCGGAGTACGGCATGGGAAGCAAGGAAGGTTTTGACATGTTGTTCGAGCTTGCCAAAGAACTCCATGCTGAGGTAGGCGCCAGCCGTGCTGCCGTCGATGCCGGTTATGCCGACCATGACCGCCAGATTGGCCAGACCGGTGTCACTGTCCGCCCCAAACTGTATATTGCTTGCGGCATCAGCGGACAAATCCAGCACATTGCCGGTATGCAGGAAAGTGGTATTATCATCTCCATCAACAATGACGAGAACGCTCCCATCAATACGATTGCCGACTATGTCATCAACGGTACGGTGGAAGAGGTTATCCCGAAGATGATAAAATATTATAAATCACACAGTAAATAACAATAAAGGTAATCATGAAAGGGCTGATTCTTATATTTGTTCTTCTTTCAGGTATATCTTCCGCTATAGCTCAAGAAAAGCTCTGGTTGGACAAGAATTACCAATGGACGGACGACTCCATCCAGGCAGTCAGGTATGCTCTTGTTTCCAAGATAAACAAGAAGTGCATCAAGGTGGAAGAGTATGCTTTGGAAGGACAAAGAAGGATGTCTGGCATTTCTCCGAATACAAAAGCAATCCCCGCAAAAGGATAAGGGAAGGCCTGCATACATCATTCTATGCAAATGGCAAGGACAGCCTGACAGAAGTATATAGAGACAACCGCCTGGAGGGACAGACCATGGTGTATTATCCCGACGGTGCCATACATCTGGCCCGGAGCTACAGTGATGGGAAACTTGACGGAACACTCCTGCAATACTATCCCGATGGGAAACTTCGTAGAAGGAACACTATTCAGAGAATCAGTGCACCGATGGAAAGATGTTCGACAAGCACGGAACTGAAATGGCACATCAGCCGTATTTCGTATTTCCATCCTTCCCCGGAGGAATAGAGAACCTCATGAAACTGGTGGCCAATGTTACCAAATATCCGGAAGACGCCTGGAAGCAAAAGGCAGAAGGAAGGGTAATCCTGCAGTTCGTTGTAGACGAAGAAGGCAAGATGACCTATCCAAAAATCCTCCAGTCCGTGCGCTATGACATCGATAAAGAAGCCATACGTGCTTTCGAGGCCATTGCCGACGTCTACCGCTGGTCGCCCGGCTATCAGGACGGAGAGGCCAAGCGAGTGAAATTCACAATGCCCCTATACTTCAGAATACCTAAATAACCAAGAAATTATGGCAAATTTTTATACCGAAGTTCCCGAATTGAAGTATCATCTGAACAACTCGATGATGGAACGTATCTGCGAACTGAAAGAACGCGGTTACCAAGACAAAGACAAGTATGACTATGCCCCGCAAGACTATGCGGATGCTATGGACTCTTTTGACAAGGTACTTGAAATCACCGGAGAGATTACCGGAGAGATTATCGCTCCCAATGCCGAGGGCGTGGACGAAGAAGGTCCCCACTGTGCCAACGGCCGTGTGGAATATGCCAGCGGCACCAAGCAGAACCTCGACGCCATGGTAAAAGCCGGATTGAACGGTATGACCATGCCGCGCCGTTTCGGTGGCTTGAACTTCCCGATTACTCCGTACACCATGTGTGCGGAAATCGTTGCCGCCGCCGATGCCGGTTTCGGTAACATCTGGTCACTGCAAGACTGTATCGAAACGCTCTACGAATCGGTAACGAAGACCAGCACAGCCGTTTTATACCGCGTGTCTGCGCCGGAGAGACCATGTCTATGGACCTGACAGAACCGGATGCCGGTTCCGACTTGCAGAGCGTAATGCTGAAAGCGACCTATGACGAGGCCAACAACTGCTGGCGCCTGAACGGCGTGAAGCGTTTTATTACTAACGGTGACGCCAATCTCCACCTCGTACTGGCACGTTCAGAAGAGGGTACCAAAGACGGACGTGGCTTGTCCATGTTCATCTACGATAAGAATGAAGGCGGTGTAGACGTGCGCCGCATTGAGAACAAGCTGGGTATCCACGGTTCTCCCACCTGCGAGCTGGTTTACAAGAATGCAAAGGCAGAACTTTGCGGCGACCGCAAGCTTGGTTTGATTAAATACGTTATGGCTTTGATGAACGGTGCCCGTCTGGGTATTGCCGCACAGTCGGTAGGCCTTTCACAAGCTGCTACAACGAAGGTCTGGCTTATGCCAAAGACCGCAAGCAGTTCGGCAAGGCTATCATCGAATTCCCGGCTGTATATGACATGCTGGCTATTATGAAAGCCAAGTTGGATGCAGGACGCTCCTTGCTGTACCAGACTTCCCGCTACGTTGACATCTACAAAGCGCTGGACGACATTGCTCGCGAACGCAAACTGACTCCGGAAGAACGCCAGGAACAAAAGAAGTATGCCAAACTTGCCGACGCCTTCACTCCGCTGGCAAAAGGTATGAACTCTGAATATGCCAATCAGAATGCTTACGACAGCATCCAGATTCACGGCGGTTCGGGCTTCATGCTGGAGTATGCTTGCCAACGTATCTATCGTGATGCACGTATCACTTCTATCTACGAAGGTACTACTCAGTTGCAGACCGTAGCTGCTATCCGCTATGTAACAAACGGCTCATACTCTGCCACCTTGCGCGACTACGAGCAAGTGCCGTGCAGCGAAGAAATGCAACCGTTGATGGACCGCATCAAAGAGATGACCAACAAGTTCGAAGCCTGCACCAATGCGGTGAAAGAGGCACAGAATCAGGAATTGCTGGACTTCGTGGCACGTCGCCTCTATGAGATGGCTGCGGTATGTATCATGTCGCACCTCATCATCCAGGACGCGACAAAGGCTCCCGAACTGTTCGGCAAGTCGGCTCTGGTGTATGTGAACTACGCAGAAGCTGAAGTGGAAAAACACTTTAACTTCATCCGTAAGTTCAAGGCAGAAGAGCTGGAAAGCTACCGCAAATAAACGCATTGCTTGGACAAGGCAAATATAGCGGCACGGAGTTTAGCTACTCCGGTGCCCGCTTGTTTTTTCTGAAATACTTCCTCCTGCTTGCCCCTTCTTAAAAGGACAAAAGTTCTCAAAGAGACGAAAGGAAAATTAATACTCTCCGTGCAGCCTCAGCCTGCCGCGCAGCGAGTGTATCTCCCGCTGCATCTCTTCCATCCTTGCCAGCAGATGGTGGATGGCATCAATCCCTTCCATATTGATGGAAAGGTCGTAGTACATACGGCTGTACCGTTCCACATCCGGCAACTCGGAGAAAGGCAGATAACGCTCTCCACCTTCCTGCTCCACATCTATCAGTCCACTTTCGCACAGCATATCAATAAAAGTGGGCTCTATATGACACTTGTCACAATATTCGCTGATGACAATCCATTCGTTCTGCATAATCCGTTCTCCTTTCATTAGTTCATACTCTGAATTTTACGGAACATCTCTTTCTGCTGTTCCGTCAGGTTTGTCGGCAACTTCACGGAATAAGTCACGATGAGATCGCCAAACTGTCCCTCCTTCTTATATACGGGGAAGCCCTTACCCTTCAGACGTACCTTAGTCCCGTTCTGAGTTTCGGGTTTCACCTTCAGCTTCACCTGACCATCCAAAGTATCCACCAACTGGTCGCCACCCAGCAGGGCTGTATAAAGGTCGACGGTCACATCCACATACAAATCATCTCCCAAACGCTTGAATACCGAGTCGTCCGGAATCACAAACGTGATGTATAAGTCACCTGCAGGACCTCCGTTGATGCCCTCGCCACCATAGCCTTTCAGTTTGATGACCTGTCCGTTGGCCACACCGGCCGGAATGGTAATACGCACTTGCTTGCCATTCACCGTCAATATCTGTTTATGGGTCTTCGCAGCCTCACGAAGCGAGAGGTTCAAATCCGCATGATAATCCTGCCCGCGGAAACCGGCATTGGCACCGCCTCCGCCGCGCGTACGATGACCGAACATCTGTTCGAAGAAGTCTGAGAAACCACCGGCATTACTGCCCGAAAATTCCTGGCCGTCGGAAGAATACCAATACGTACCGCCTCCGTCCGTACCAAATCCCGCACCGGAACCTCCAAACCGGCACCGCCAAATCCCCCGAAGCCCCCGGCTTGCTGCTGTGCCCGCTTCTGCGCTTCAAACTCGTCGGCATGTTTCCAGTGTTCACCATATTCATCATATTTCTTTCTTTTTTCAGGATCACTCAGCACCTCATTCGCCTCGTTGATAGCCTGAAACTTATCCTTGGCCGTAGCATCGTTCGGATTCAAGTCAGGATGGTACTTGCGCGCCAGCTTGCGGAACGCTCTCTTGATGTCATCCTGAGATGCCTTTTTGTCCACTCCAAGGACCTGATAGTAATCAATATAAGCCATAGTCTATTAGTTTTATTGTCTAAATACCATAAAACAAATAACACGCCAATTTGTTTTACGCATTATTAAAATAGGTAAACGAAAATTAAAAAGCATCATCAAGCATAATAATTACGTGATAAACAAACATTTAGTTTCAACCAAACACTTATTTCACGTCTATAAAATACCAAAATAGTGTAAACGACACCTAATATCGTCTAATTATTCATCCTAAATCTTCCTAAAATTGACAGAAAATGCTTTATTTGTAATAAGGAAAATTTGTTTTATATATAATCCCCAACCTTAGATTAAAAACCCCCATTATGAAAAGTAATTATTGGCTCCTAACGGTAATATTCGCTCTCGTAGCCCTGCCGGGCAAAGCAGGCGAATGGATCAGAATCAACCAACTCGGCTATTTGCCGCAATCCGTCAAAGTCGCTGTATTCATGAGCGAGGAAGGAACAAACGTAGAAAATTATTCATTGATTGACGCTTTCACCGGAAAGGTGGTGCGTACCTTCAACACAACCAAGGCCACCGGCAAGATGGGAGGCATGAAGAGTACCTACCGGTTGAACTTCAGTGATTTCACAGAACCGGGCACGTATTATCTGAAAGCAGGCAAAGCGGTCTCCCCCCGTTTCCCCATCAATGCACAAGTCTACAACGGTACCGCAGACTACCTGCTGCACTACATGCGGCAGCAACGCTGCGGCTATAATCCGTTCCTGAAAGACAGCTGCCACGTGCACGACGCTACATCGTCTATCACCCCACCAAAACCGGACAACATATAGACGTCCGCGGAGGCTGGCACGATGCTACGGACTATCTGCAATACACCACCACTTCCGCCAATGCCATCTACCAGA
>ENA-OQCK01000211-OQCK01000211.1-human-gut-metagenome-genome-assembly--contig:-NODE-211-length-34891-cov-3.700207_pt1 | contig 34891 bp, 33 predicted proteins | sample MGYA00242498_ERZ504578 | MGnify/ENA primary metagenome ERZ504578 (study PRJEB26092, sample SAMD00036229) | human gut metagenome | host: Homo sapiens | study: EMG produced TPA metagenomics assembly of...
CTTTATGGGGTAAGGGGATGGTATGCGCATTGAAACGGACGCGAGGACTTAATGGTTATCTTACGAATCAAAAGTCCATTTCTCTTTATGTAGGTAGCACTTCGGGAATGGAGTTGCGGATTTAAGGGTATATACGACCGAGACAAAGACAACTTCATTACCGATATTCCCTCATACCTCCTTAAAATAGGCATCCAGATAAATGGTACCTACAAAGTACATGTTGACAAAAGACACAATTTATGGGTACTGCAAGGCCAAAATGCTTTTTACTTCAATTTTTCTCATAAAACCCTTAAAACATTCAAAATAGAAAACTTTCCAGAAGAAACTCCGGAACTGAGTATCAGCGATGATGGTGAAAACCTATATCTTCTTTGGAATTCGACCTTATTGAAACTAGAGAACAACGCAAAGAAATGTAAACGGGTAGATAACATCAGCTTACCCTCCAACTCTATTATCGAAAAGCACATATACATTGATTATCATGGAGGCATCTGGCTATATTCATATACCGATGAACAAATATTCTATAAGAAAAACATAAAATCGGAATGGAACCAAATCAATCTCCATTCTAAAATAGAGACAAAAAGTAATGCGGTAAGGAGCATACTGGATGACTCGAACGGACATGTCTGGATAGGAACGGACCATAAAGGAGTATTCATTTATGACTACGTAAATGATAACCTTGTCAACCTCCTGAATACCCCTATGTCTTCCACATCCCTTGCTTCCAACAGAATAAATACAATCTACCGTGATGATTCAGGCGTCATTTGGTTAGGAAATTTCAAAAAAGGAGTTTCTTATTATCACGAAAGCTTCCATGAATTTATTGATACCCAGCATAAAGAATGTGGTGATATAGCCTCCATTTTAGAGGATAAGGCCGGAAACATTTGGCTGGGAACAGATGGGAACGGACTTTATGTAAAAGAAAAGCAAAAAGGATTTGCCATTCGCAAACTATCCATCCCCGACATAGCATCATCAGTCTTCTCGAAGACCATAAAGGACGGATTTGGGCAGGAAGTTATCAAGACGGATTGTTCTGCTATGAGAACAACAGTATTCGCCATTTTACTCCAGAGAACAGCCAACTGCCATACAGTGGCGTATGGAGTATGAAGGAAGACCGATATGGAAACTTATGGATAGGTTATGTACTGGAAACTTTGGTTTGTTTTAATCCGGACGCAAATACTGCGACAAGTTATCTACTACCTGATGGGAATAATATCAATGTACTCAATATCTGTTATGACTATGGAGACAAAATGTATATTGGGACTACATACGGACTCTGTGTAATGGACATCGTGACGAGAAAACCCGAAATGATTTATGCCAATCGAAAAGAGACACAGCCATTCAAGCAGCTCTTCATTTCCACTGTATTCAAGGACGACAGAGATATATTGTGGTTAGCCCATAAACAAGGATTGACTGCCTGGGACTTAAAAAATGATTCACTACACTGGTTCGACGTAAACAACGGATTGTGTGACAATCTCATTAACAGTATAACCCAAGACAATCATGGTAACATGTGGCTTGCAACAAGTAACGGATTGTCTATATTGGAAGTAACCCCAGACACCCAGGAAGGAGTAGACTTTTCTTTCAAGAATCTTTCTACCAGAGACGGATTGCCAGAAAATCATTTCAACTCCCATTCCGCTTGTAAATTGTCCAGCGGAGATTTACTGCTGGGAGGCACCAGTGCTATACATCTATAAATCCGAACAAGCTGACCGAAAAGAGCCGACCGCTGGCAAAGGTGTATTTTACAAATCTGACCATTGGCAATCAACATATAGAAGTAGACTCAATATATGAAGGGCGTAAACTATTAACAACTGTACTTGGCAGAACCCCATCATTGTCTGTCAGATATGACGATTATTTAATCTCCATCGAATTTGCCGCAGGCGATTTGCTGAATGCTGATAAAATAAGATATGCCTATAAACTGGAAGGATTAAATACCCAATGGTACTATACAAACGAGAACAAAATAGCTTTCACCACCCTTCCTCCTGGCAATTACAAACTATTGATTAAAGCTTGTAACAGTGACGGTATATGGAATGACGAAGCTAGTGAGTTGAATATAACCGTTTCATCTCCAATATATTTATGTAATGTTGCTATCATCTTATACATATTGTTTGCCATTGGTATAATATCCTATGTAATATACCGATTCAAAAAGCATCACAACATAAGACTGGAGCAACAACGAGCAAAACTGGAGCAAGAACAAAAGTTGCTCCTGAATGAGATGAAGCTAAAGTTCTTTACAAATATAAGCCATGATTTACGTACACCACTGACGCTTATCATTAGCCCGTTACAAATGTTATTGTCAGAAACCCTGGATGACGGAATACGCAAAAAACTAAATACAATCAATAAAAATGCACAACAATTACTTACATCGATAAACTCTCTGCTTGATTTCCGGAAACTGGATGTAGGAGCCGAGACAGCTCATTACAAATCGGGAGATATTGTCAACTTTATCCGCGAGATTTGCAGTACTTTTCAAGAGTATGCTCTTGACCATACCATCAGCTTCTGTTTCATGTGCGAAGTAGAAAACCTGAACATGTCCTTCGATCCGGTTAAAATAAAAAAAGTAATGAACAACTTGTTGTCCAATGCCTTCAAATACACTCCTGATAAAGGAGAAATCAATGTACATCTTTATCGCGAAGATGACAATGTATGCATCTGTGTGGCAGACAACGGACAAGGTATCATAGACAAAGACAAGAAACATATCTTCGAACGTTTTTATCAGGTGCAACAAACTTCGGAAAAAACCGGCAGTGGAATCGGCCTGCATATTGCAAACGAATATGTACATCTACACAAAGGAACAATCTCCGTTACAGACAATTTTCCTAAAGGTTCCGTATTTACCGTTAAATTGCCTATCGTCACATATGCCAGTGAAAAGGAGGAATTACTTCCGGAACTGCTAAACAATGACAAAGCTCCGAATGAACTTCCCGTTCCAAATGCGGAAGAATTGCGGTATACCATCTTGTTGGTGGACGACAACAAGGATTTCTGTAGTTTCATGTCTGAATACCTGTCCGATGAATACGCCATACAGGTTGCCTACAATGGAGCAGAGGCATTGAAGATATTAGAAAAAAACAGTGTCAATATTGTAATAAGCGACATCATGATGCCAGTGATGAATGGAACAGAGCTATGTCGCAAATCAAAACAAACATGCAATGGTCCCACATTCCCGTTATATTGCTTACAGCCCGTATGGCAGAAGAATACAAAAGTGAAGGATTTGAGCAAGGAGCCGATGACTATATCGTAAAGCCTTTTGACTTCAAATTACTAAAGCTGCGCATCAGGAAATTTATTGAATGGACAGAAAAAAGCCATCGTAAATTCAGTCAGAAAATAGAAGTGACACCTAATGAAATAACAATCACTCCACTAGACGAACAATTTATTGAAAAAGCTATCAAAATAGTAGAAGAGCGCATGAGTGATTCCGACTTCTCTGTGGAAATGTTAGGAGCAGAATTGGGGTTGAGTCGTAGCCATCTCTACAAAAAGCTGATGTGTATCACCGGTAAAGGTCCGGCAGAATTCATCCGGATTATCCGTTTGAAGCGCAGTAAGCAACTTCTAAAGGAAAGCCAGAAACAAATTGCAGAAATTGCCTATGAGGTGGGATTCAGTTCTCCAAAAAGGTTCACTGTAAACTTCAAGAATGAATTTGGAATATCACCATCTGATTACATCCGCAGTCTAAAATGATAACTTGAAACATAAAGGTATGTTATTTGAGACATGATAGACCTATGCTATTATGATAACTTTCCATATTTGCAGTAGCTTTTAATAACAGTTATTTTTAAATCTTAAATTAAAGTATTATGAAGTTACACGCAAATGTATGCTCTCAATGGGAATGGACAAAATTGAGACAATTGCTTGTTATCGTGTTACTAGGTTTGGGTATTGTTTCCACGTATGGACAAACCAAAACAGTATCCGGTATCGTTAAATCAGAATCGGGCGGTGAGCCACTTGTAGGAGCCACCGTCAAAGTGAAAGAAACCAATACGGGCGGCATTACCGACATCGACGGCCGTTACACCATCCAGGCAAATCTGGGACAAACATTGATAGTCTCTTACATCGGCTACCGCACCAAAGAGGTGAAAGTAGAGCGCACCATCCGCATCGACATACTGCTGCAAGAAGACAATGAGATGCTGGACGAAGTAGTAGTAGTGGGATACGGTACGATGAAACGCAGTGACCTGACCGGTTCCGTAGTCAGCGTGACGGGTGACGAACTGAAAAAGTCCGTAGTCACCTCGCTCGACCAAGCTTTGCAAGGACGTGCCGCCGGTGTGCAGGTGACCCAGAATTCCGGAACTCCGGGTGGCGGTATCTCGGTCAGCATCCGTGGTATCAACTCCTTGAACGGCAACGAACCGCTCTACGTTATCGACGGTGTAGCCATCTCAGGCAACAACACCAGCAACAGCAGCGTGCTCAGTTCCATCAACCCTGCAGACATCGTTTCCATGGAAGTATTGAAAGATGCATCGGCCACAGCCATCTATGGTAGCCGCGCCTCCAACGGTGTAGTACTCATCACCACCCGTCAGGGCGAAGAGGGCAAAACGAAGGTCTCCTACGAAGGTTACTATGCCTTGCAACAGCTTCCCAAGAAACTGGAAACACTGACACTCCCCGAATATGCAGTTTACCAGAACCTCCGCGCCGCCACCATCGGCTTCGGTGCACGCGAAGAGTTCAAAGACCCCTCACTCCTCAGCCGCGGTACCGACTGGCAGAATGAAATCTTCCGCACTGCCCCGATGCACAACCATCAGATAAACATCTCCGGAGGTTCGAAGAGCATGAAATACTCGCTCTCCGGCGGCTACATGCAGCAAGACGGTATTGTATTCGGTTCGGACTTTGAGCGTTTCTCTTTCCGCGTCAACATGGACAACGACATCAACAAGTGGCTCACCACCGGCTTGCGCGCCTCCGTAGCCCGTACACAGCAGACCAACAACGTAGACGGTTCGGGTGCCATCTACAATGCCCTAAACCAGCTCCCCGAAGTGCCTGCCCGCAACCCGGACGGCAGTTCGGCATGCAGACGGAGAACATGTATGGAACTTACTTCTCCAACCCCCTCTCCGACCTTATCCAAAACGAAAACTATAGTCGCAACACACAAGTCTATGTCAACGCCTTTGCCGACATCAAGCTGTGGAAAGGACTCGTATTCCGCACGGAATATGCCGCCAACTTCAATTACAGCAACGACTATAAGTTTACCCCCTCCTACGACTACGAGCACTTCAAGCAGCAGTCGTCAGCAAGCCGTGGAGCCGGCAACGGAAGCAACTGGACATTGAAAACTTACTTTACTTATAATAATACCTTCGGCAAACACGGCCTCTCTGCCATGCTGGGACACGAAGCGCAAGAAAACAAGTACGAGTCGCTGAGCGGCAGCCGTACCAACTTCCTCTTCAACTCCGTACACGAACTGGATGCGGGTGATGCCACAACAGCAAAAGCCAACAGTTCCCGTGGTTCATCCGCCATCGAATCATACTTCGGCCGTCTGAACTACAACTACAACGACCGCTACTTGCTGACCGCTACGCTCCGTGCCGACGGTTCGTCTTCGTTTGCCAAAGAAAGTCGTTGGGGTTGGTTCCCTTCGGTAGCATTGGCTTGGAAAGTCAACAACGAAGCTTTCCTCAAAGATGTGGAAGCCATCAACTCACTGAAACTCCGCCTGGGTTGGGGTGTAGTAGGTAACCAATGGGCGGGTTCCTATGCCTACGGCGTCACCATGGCTTCGGCAGCCTCCATCTGGGGTACTGGTTTCTATGCAGGCAACTATCCTAATCGTGAACTGAAGTGGGAAGAAACAAACTCCTTCAATGTAGGACTCGACCTCGCCTCTTCAACAACCGCATAGAGTTCATCGCCGATGCTTATTACAAGAAAACGGACAATCTGCTGATGCAAGCTTCTCTTCCTACCTACGTAAGCGGTCTGATTCGTGCACCGTGGGTCAATGCCGGTGCCATGACCAACAAAGGTGTAGAATTTACCCTGAACACGCACAACATCCAGACACGTGATTTCACCTGGACCTCAGGACTCACCTTCTCCATCAACCACAACGAAGTGACGAAGCTCTACTCCGAATCATCCGCTATTTCGGGAATCAACGGTTCGGAAACACTGACCTACACCATGGTGGGCGAACCGGTCGGGCAGTTCTACGGCTATAAAGTAATCGGTATGTTCAAGGAAGAAGGAGATTTCTACAAGAAAGGTGCCGACGGCAACTTCCTGCTCGACGAAACGGGCAACCGCATCCAAGTAGCCATCCCGAAAGACCAGACCATCGGCAAATCGGGCATCTGGGTAGGTGACTACATCTATGAAGACCGCGACAACAACGGTGTAATTGATGAGAAAGACCGCACGTTCCTCGGCAATCCGGCACCCAAATTCACGTTCGGCTTCAACAACTACCTTTCTTATAAAGGATTTGACCTCAACATCTTCCTGAACGGCTCGGTGGGCAACAAGGCTATCAACCTGATTCGCCGCACCTTCACCGATCCCATGCGTAACAGCAACCTGCTGAAAGAAGCTACCGGCATTGCCCAAATCGCCATGCACGACCCCGAAGTGGGCGACGAGGTACTTTCCAATGTTTACGTGGCCAACGCCGATGCAGCCAAAGTACAACGCATCACTACCAGTAGCGCCAACGACAACAACCGTATCTCCGACCGCTTTGTTGAAGACGCTTCCTACCTCCGCATAAAAAACATCTCGCTGGGGTACACCTTCCCACAGAAATGGTTGCGCCGTTTGCAGATAGACCATCTGCGCCTCTACGTCAACATCCAGAACCTCTGTACCATCACAGGCTACAAAGGCTACGATCCCGAAATAGGCGCTTTGAACTACAATGTATTGCTACGTGGTGTGGACGATGCGCGCTATCCTTCGCAACGTATCTATACATTTGGCCTTAACTTCAATTTCTAATGAGCCAGACAAATCATTTATCATTTAAAATCTCAATATAGTTATGAAACACAGATTTCTAACCCTTATATCATCGCTCCTTCTGCTTACGGCATGCAGCGACTCATTTTTGGAACGTGCTCCCGAAGGAAACTACGTAGATGTGACATACTACACTTCCGACGATGCACTCGAACAAGCCACTGCACCGCTTTACAACCGTGCATGGTTCGACCTCACTCCCGCGCCATCGTGCCGCTGGGCAGTAACCGTGCCAACGATAACTTCAGTCGCTGGGGAGCTCCCGAGTTCACCAACTTCAAGGTGACAGCCCTGAGCGAAAACCTTGCCAATGCATGGACAGGTTTCTACTCGGCCATTACAATGGCCAATGCAGTTATCAGTGATGTGCAGACCAAATGTAGCAACAGCGTAAGCGAACGTGCCAAGCGCACAGCCATTGCCGAAGCCCGCCTGATGCGTGCTTGTGCCTACTTCTACATGGTTCGCCTCTGGGGACCGGTTATCATCATCGAAGACAACGACAAAGTGGTTGCCAATCCCATGCAACCGCTCCACCGCGAAGAAGATGTGCTGGAACTCGTTATTCGTGACCTCACTTATGCAGTCGAGAATCTTCCTGAAGTGGCAACCGCCAAAGGACGTGTCAACGCATGGGGTGCAAAAGGCATGCTTGCCAAAGTCTACCTCGCCCGCTCAGGCTGGAAAGGAGGCACACGCGACAACGCCGACCTGGAGAAAGCCAAGGAACTGGCCGCTGACGTGATAAACAACAGCGGCATCAGCCTTTACGAAAACTATGAAGACCTCTTCAAGTATAAGCACAACAACAATCCCGAATCGCTCATTGCCATGCAGTGGGTGCCACTGGGTGATTGGGGCGTATGCAACACTCTGCTTGCCGACCTCGCCGGCAACAGCAAGATGACCGGCGGTGTAAACGTATGGAGCAGCTATCAGGCAAGTATAGATATGCTCCAGCAATATGAGTTGGGCGACACTATCCGCCGCAACGCCACCTTCTGCACACCGGGTACATACTATTCATACATCTGCATTGCCGACGGTGGTTATACTTACGACGGCGCCACCTCTTGCATTAAAAAAGGTGTACCGGGCGGTCCGGACGACGACAACGACGGTTATATCCAGTCCATGAACTCTCCGCTCAACACCTACATCCTACGCCTTGCCGATGTTTACCTGACCTATGCCGAAGCTTGTCTGGGCAACAGCGAAGAACTGGCCGGTGGTCCCGGCCTGGAAGCATTGAACCAAGTGCGCGACCGTGCACGTATCCCCCGCAAGGAACGCGTAACCTTCGAAGACATCATTCGCGAACGCCGCGTAGAGTTCTCGATGGAGTATTGTAACTGGTATGACATGGTATCGTGGTATCACTGGAAACCCGACTACATGCTGAATTACTTCCAGAACCAACACCGCGGCTACACAGTAGACCTCATCGTGAAAGACGAAGACGGTTACCTCCACTTCGGCAAGAAAGAAGGCGACACTTTCCTCGAAGGCATAGAAAATTGGCAGGAACCGGGCGAGAACATCGAAATCCACCACGGCAACATCCTGATGCCTTATCCGGAAAGCGATGTCATCCAGAATCCGCTACTGAACGAAGAACCGGTAGCATACGAATTCAGTGAATAAACCAAGTTATACATTCATTATCTCAAATAACGACTTTAATATGAAATATATACATTTTCCTTTTGTGTTGCTCACCATCCTGTTGGCATGCAACCTTTTCACCGCCTGCAACGATGACGAGGCGGCGGTGTTCCCGTAATCCACCACATCCGTCTTGTCGACCCAGAGAAGGCCGACAGTACGTTCACCGATGTAAATCCGGGCACCATGATTGTAGTCATCGGCGAAAATCTGAATGATGTGCGGAAAGTGTTCATCAACGAACAAGAAGTTTCGTTCAATAGCAACTACGGCACTTCCACCAGTCTCATCCTCACTATCCCCGGCGAATTGCAACTGACGGGTGCCAACCCCGAACTGAAAGGCGAACTGCGTATCGAGACCTCGCACGGCATTGCCACGTACTCCATGCATGTACTCTCGCCCGCACCCTACATCACCCGTGTAGCCACAACCTTCCCCGTGGAGACGGGCACGCCTCTGCGCATCGTGGGCGGTAACTTCTACGAAATTCAGCGCGTTTATTTCACCACTGCCGTGGACGACATCACCAATGCACCTGTTTCGGTAGAAGTAACGGACTACACGGTAAACAAGAACTTTGACGAAATATCATTCAATGCTCCCGCAGGCCTGATTGATGAAGCAGTCTGGTAGTGGAGTGCTATACCGCATCCGCATTTACTCCCTTCCGTCGCACAGCCCTCCCACCAAGTATCAGCAAGGTAAGCTCCATGATGCCTATCACGGGTACCACAGTTACCGTACTGGGACAGAATTTTATGGATATCGTCTCCATCACAATGGGCAATCGCTCGGTAGATCTCTCTACTGTTACCGTAAGCGAAGCTAACGATATGCTTACCTTTACCATGCCGCGTGCACCGCAAGGCACTTGCTCACTCGCCATTACCACAATGGGCGGTACTGCCGAAGTTCCGGGCTTCTATCCTTTGGAGAATATAGTATTGAACTATGACAACATCGGTTGGTTCTCCTGGGGCGGGCAAGCTGTACCCGTCACTGCCGACGGTACAGCAGCTCCTTTCTTCTCGGATGGTAAATGCTACAGCATATCAGGGGAACTTTCAGCATGGAATTACTGGTGGGGCCAATTGCAGAACGGTGCCGTATGGGGCATCGACGCAGCTTCCTGCCTACTAATACACCGACTTCCGAACTGGCTTTGCAATTCGAATGTTTCGTAGCAGTAGAATATGGTGAAGGTCCTGTCTTCCGCATCTACCTAAAAGGGAATGAGGCTCACAACTACACGAACTATCGTCGGTGAGTGATTTCACCGGGAAAACCGAAGTAGGTCAATGGATGCAGTGCAGCATTCCACTTTCCGAACTGGTAGACGAAGCCACTTGGAGCGAGTTCCAAAAACGTGACGGTGACGAGTTGGCACTCCAGATGACAAACCCCAGCGAAAACGGTCCGTACAACATCGAAATGTATTTTGATAATTTCCGAGTTGTCAAGATACAATAATTCAATAATTTGAATTAAAATCGGGCACGGGATTACACAAAGTGACACCTTCTTTTAAACTCTTAGACGCTGATTCAATTGAATCAGCGTCTAAAAATAAATACACCGAAATTATTAAAACGAAAATTCACCGATACCATGACACAAATCTTCAAGAAAACCTTATTAACCAGTCTGGTTCTATTTCTGATGACAGCTTGCTCTGACGATAAAAAAGAACTGAAAATCATCGTAGAACCTACCTCCTTCCATTTTGAACAAACGGGAGGTAGCAGGAAATTCGGTATCACACCCAATAAACCAGCCACTTTCCAAAGTTCGGAAGCATGGTGCAAAGTAACCTCGGAAAGCAGCACTCCCGTACAAGCAATCTATAACATAACCGTAGAACCCAACACCACGCCCGACGTGCGCAACGCCACCATCACCGTCAGCGTAAAGGAGCACGTACAAGAAATCAACGTGGAGCAGGCAGCCTATATCCAAAGCGATGAACCGGAAAAATACACTGTACGCGAGAACCTCACGACTCACCAACTGATTAACGAAATGGGACTGGGCATCAACCTGGCAACACGCTGGATGCTGTAGGCGACTGGATAGACCCAAGCTGCATTCTCAATTACGAACAAGCATGGGGAAGTCCCGTTATCACACAAGAAATCATTGAAGGATATGCCAAAGCGGGCTACTCATCCCTGCGTATACCGGTCAGCTGGGGCAATCTGCTGTCCGACGACTTCAAGGTGCATCCCGACCTGATGGACCGCGTAGAGAAAATCCTGAACTGGACCCTCGACTGTGGTATGGTGCTATCATCAATATCCACCACGAAAACGAATGGATTAAACAAGTACCCACCGACAGCAAAGCAAAAGAAAAATTCACTTCCATCTGGAAACAGATATGCGAACGCTTCGAGAAGTACGGCGACCATTTATTGTTCGAGCCAATGAATGAAATCGGGTACGATGAAATTTGGACCCCGTGGAGCGGTAGTGAAGCCGACAAGGCAAAGGCACTGGGATACGTGAACGACCTCAACCAGCTCTTTGTCGACATAGTAAGAAACAGCGGCGGTAACAACGCCAAACGTCATCTGTTGGTGGAAATCTACAACACCAACTTGGAGTATGCCTACGATCCCTTGTTCAAGATGCCGAACGATCCCGCCAATCGACTTGCTCTTACTGTGCATTACTATACTCCCGCAGACTTTGCCATACTGGGTGGAGGTGAGGTTGTCGACTGGGGTGTAGGCCGAGAAAGCTGGGGAACGGAAGCTGACTTCAAGGAACTGAACGACAATATGGACCTACTAAAGAAGAATTGCGTAGACAAAGGAATCCCCGTCATCGTAGGCGAATATTGCGCCGAGTCCAAAAACAGAACAAAGGAAGTGATAAGGCTCTTCTGTGTTTCTGTAACCGAGGCCATCTACTCGCGCGGTATGTGCCGATGCTCTGGGACACTCCGGGGGGACAATACAACCGACAGACTTGCCAGTTTGACGATCCTCTCTTCTTAGAAGAGATGATGGCTATTCCGGTTAAATATCCACGGAATTAAACAAATATTCATAATCAATAATCAAATAAAAATGAACAGAATCAGCACTTGTTTCGCCAGCCTATTGCTTTCTTGTGCATTGACGGCACAAGCACAGCAATATCAACTGAATTCACCGGACGGAAAACTAATTGTCAACATCGAAGCCGGGAAAAACCTCAACTGGGCGATTGCCCACGACGGTACCAGCGTTCTTTTGCCTTCGGACATTGCCATGCAATGCACGGAAGCTGAGGGAAAGCCCATTGCTTTCACCTTCGGCAAAGATGTGAAGGTGACCAAAGCTACCCGCACTTCCGTCGACACTTCCTTCCCCACTCCTTTCTACAAAAAGGCGAGTGTGAAGGACACTTATAACCAACTCACTCTGAAATGCCGTAACGGCTATAGCATACAGTTCCGCGCCTACGACGACGGAGCCGCCTATCGTTTTGTTTCCGAACTGCGCAAACCTTTCTGCGTGAAGGACGAGATTGCCGAGTTCAACTTCGACCGCGATTACCACGCTTTCGTGCCCTATATTAACGACAATCGCGCCGGCGAGCGTTACTGCTACTCCTTCGAGTCCTACTACGATGAGGCCCCCCTCTCTCGCATGTACAAAGACTCGCTTGCCATTACTCCGCTGATGGTAGAACTGGAGAACGGAAAGAAAGCCGTCATTATGGAAGCCGGATTGTCCAACTATCCCGCATGTTCCTCACTGCCAACCACAGATGCCCCACGGAGTGAAGGCAGAATTCGCCCCCTATCCACTGGAAACAGTCATCGGAGGCTATGACCGCTTGAACCTCGTCCCTACCAAACGTGCCGACGTTATCAGCAAGCCCAACAATGCCCCCTACTTCTGCCCCAACGCGTCCCACAGGGAAACAGACCTATCCTTGGCGTGCCGTGCTTGTTGTTACCCACGACACACAACTCGCCAACAACGACATGATGCAACGCCTCGCACCCGAATGCCGCATCGCTGACACATCCTGGATTAAACCCGGAAAAGTGGCATGGGACTGGTGGAATACTTGTAACCTGACCGGCGTGGACTTCAAGGCAGGCATGAATACGCCCACCTATAAGAAATACATCGACTTTGCCGCCGAAAACCAGCTGGAGTATATCATCATCGACGAAGGTTGGAGCGGAAAGGAATCATTAATGGAAGACATCAGTCCCGAAATCAATCTCGAAGACTGGTGGCATACGGCAACCAAAAGGGCATAGGCATCATCCTCTGGGCAAGCTGGCGCAATCTTACGGGAGGAGGCGACATCTCCCCTGCCGTGGAACAAGTTATCAGCCACTACGCACAAATGGGAATCAAAGGTTTCAAAATTGACTTCTTCGACCGCGACGACCAACTCGCCATCTCTTCTACCGAACAACTCGCAGCATGTGCCGCCAAGCATCACATGTTGCTTGACCTACACGGACTGAAACCCTTCGGCATCCAGCGCGCCTATCCCAACATCCTCAACTTTGAAGGTGTGAAAGGACTGGAAAACAGCAAGTGGGAGCCCATCGTGAACGGTGCACCCTTGCATGACTTCCCGCGCTACGACGTTACCGCCCCCTATCTGCGCCAACTCGCCGGTCCGATGGACTATACGCCGGGAGCTATGGTAAATGCCACCCGTTCCCTGTTCCGCTCCGTCAACGACCACCCCATGAGTCAAGGTACACGTGTACACCAGATGGCTATGTACACCGTCTTCGAAGCACCCTTGCAGATGCTTGCCGACAGTCCCAGCAAATACATGAAGGAACAGGAATGCACCGACTTCATCGCCAAGGTTCCCACTACCTTTGACGAAACCATTGCTCTTGATGGTAAAATAGCCGAATACATCACGATAGCACGCCGCAAAGGAAACACTTGGTTTGTAGGCAGCATGACCAACTGGACTCCGCGTAGCTGCACCATCGACCTCTCCTTCCTCAGCGAAGGCAACTACGAAGCCGAAATCTTTGCCGACGGCATCAATGCCGACCGTGAAGCTACCGACTATAAAAAAGAAGTACGCATCGTCACTGCCAAAGACAAACTCAATGTACAACTGGCACCCGGCGGTGGATGGACAGCACGAATTACAAAAAAATGAATCTGAGAAAACTGTTTCTGCCATTGTGTTCAGTAGCCTTGTGCCTGCAATCCTATGCACAAGACAAATCCTTCCTTAAGGATATGCTCTGGTATATAGACAACCCTTCTGTATTTGAAAAAGGACAAGAGGAAGGACACGCTTGGCATATGCCCGAAAAGAGCATGCTACTGAATGGGACATGGAAGTTTTTCTGGTGCGATACACCGGAAGGGATACCTGCACACTTTTTAACCCCGAATTCCCGGATAAGCAATGGGGCGACATCAAAGTTCCCTCAAACTGGGAAATGCAAGGTTATGGTGACAAGCTGTTCAGAAATGTATCTGCTCCCTTCGGGGTGAATCCACCACATGCTCCCAAAGATATAACCCTACCGGACTATACCGGCGAACATTCAAGGTACCTGCAAGTTGGGCAGCAAAAGACCAGATATTTTTAAGGTTCGAGAAAGTGGCATCCGCTTCTTTTGTATGGGTCAACGGTCATGAAGTGGGCTACAATGAAGGAGCACAAGAACCTGCCGAATACAACATCACTCCTTATTTGAAGCCGGGCGAAAACACGCTGGCTGTCTGTGTACTAAAGTATTCGGACGGCTATTACCTGGAAGGACAAGATTATTGGCGACTGGCCGGAATCTTTGACGACGTATGGTTGTACGCCACACCTGCTGTCAGGATATTCGACTGGCAAGTAATCACAGAGTTTGATAATACGTATACCGATTCGCAGTTAAGTATTCAGGTAAAAATCAAGGACTACCAAAAGAAGCCAAATGAGAATTATGGATTGAAAGCTTACTTAAAGGATAAAAACGGCAAGATTATCTGTAACTTTTCCGCAGCTCCATTTGAAATGGACGCTGCGGAAAAGACAATACAGTTGCATACCTTGGTACAAGAACCCCGGAAATGGACAGCCGAGACACCCGAGCTTTATACGCTCGGTCTGGAATTATCCAATCCGGCCGGTCTGCAGAAAGACAAGATAGAAACGGTCATCGGATTCAAAAAGACGGAAATCAAAGACGGTGTTTTTTATCTTAACGGTATCCCACTGAAAGTCAATGCACAAAATTCGCACATGCAGCATCCCGAAGAGGGACATGTCATGGACGAAGCCACCATACGCAAGGATTTTGAATTGTTGAAACAGTTTAATTTCAATGCCGTACGTACCTCTCACTATCCTCCGGTGAATAAGTATTTGGAACTGGCCAATGAATACGGGCTTTATATCATAGACGAGGTGGGCGATGAAGCCCATGCCTCGGAATGGATTTCAAGTCTCCCGGAATACGAAGAGATGTATCGCGAGCGATGCCGCAGAATGGTGTTACGGGACAGAAACCATCCCTGCGTCTTGTTCTGGAGCGCAGGAAACGAAAGCGGTGAAGGTATCAACATTACCCACACCATTGAAGAAGGGAAATCGCTGGACCCCACCCGCTTCTGGATGTATGGCGGAAATGCATTCTCCCATCCGGCAGAAGATATTATCGGACCCCGTTACCCTACTCCTATGGAACTGGAAATGCAGGTAGGCATAGGAGAGGATTCCCGACCATCGTTTATGGATGAATACTTATCGGTTGCAGGCAATGCCGGCGGTGCCCTGGACGATTATTGGGAAGCCATCTACCGACATCCCCGCCTGATAGGAGGGGCCATCTGGGATTTGTAAGTCCGGGACTGACCGAACGGATAAGGCAAGTGGACGACCTTTCGCCCTTCCATACTCCCGCCCATCTGATGGGAAATGCCCGCTTGGTGAAGGAAGGAAAGAACACGGTGCTGGACTTGAACGGTCACGACCAATGGGTAGAGGTCTATCGTGCAGACAATGTGGAGTTGAACAGTAATGAACTGACACTCACTTGCAGAATCTACCCCCGGAACTGGTAAGCAGTTGCGGCTCATTCATCACAAAAGGCAATTATCAGTTCGGGCTGCAACAACGCGGTAAAGACAAACTGGAATTTTATATCTATACTGATAAAAAGCATTCCGTATGCGCCTCCTTGCCTACTGACTGGGAATACAACTGGCATCAAGTGACGTGCGTCTACGACGGACAGAAAATGTCCATCTATATAGACGGAGCAGAAAAGGCCTCCACACAAGCATCGGGCAATATCCGGAACTTCCCCTACCCCGTCAACATCGGTCGGAATGCAGAAACACACGGCCAAGAGACTTCGGTCTACATCTGCGATGCTCAAATGGACGAAGTCGGCATTTTCGCCAAGGCACTGACTTCCTCTTTTCACCCGGAAGAAGCCGCTCTGTGGCTAGATTTTGAGCAAGAGACGGAAAATGGTACATTCTACAGTTACGGCATCGGTGCACGTACGTACGGCAGCATCTGGCCCGACCGTAGCGTACAGCCCGAAATGTGGCAAATGAAGAAAACCGGACAACCTCTTTCTTTTTCCATGTCGGATGTGACAGAGGGAGTCGTTGAGTTATGGAATCGCAATCATTATACAAATGCTTCCCGATATGCCATACGATGGGAATTGAAAGAAGATGACAAGGTTATTCAATCGGGCGACTTGGCACTCTCAACAGCGCCGCTTAGCCAAGAGCTGGTGCACATACCTTATAAGAAGCCAGCCCTGATTCCCGGCAAAGAATACCGCCTGATGCTTCATGCCGTCCTGAAAAAAGATGAATTGTGGGCAAAAGCCGGACATGAGGTGGCATGGGAAGAACTTGAACTGCCTTGGAGCCTGCCATGCTCTTCGGAAGAAAAGGCTCAAGGCGTACCTTCCTATTCACTTTCGGAGAAAGAATTGGTTGTCTCCGGAGATGGCTTCAAATATGTATTCAACCGTACCGACGGACAACTGACGTCGATGGTTGTTCAAGATATGGAACTGCTGGAATCACCGCTCCGGCTGAATCTTTGGCGTGCCCCGCTGGCCAATGAGCTGGACAACTGGAATGCCTCCAGCGCCCGCTCCTCCAACTGGAAAGAAGGTTACGAATACACGGTAGCCACAGAAATGTATTCTGCAGGGATTGACCGCCTGACACATCAGCCCCTCTCTTTTTCGGTGTCCGAAACCACCGAAGGCGTACATATACACATCATTGATGCGGAATTGATGGGCAAAGGAGAAAAAGAAGAAAAAGACCTCTACATCGAAGGAGTACAGAACAACGGCATCATCAACCACTATGAGTATATTATCAATAGTGAAGGGACGATAGAGATACGCCATGTATTGAAGCCTGAAGGGAAAATGCCGCTTTGGTTTCCTCGCATAGGACTTACGCTGACCGTAAGCGATGCGCTCGACCAAGTGAAATGGTACGGCCGAGGACCGCAAGAGAACTATCCGGACCGGAAAACCGGCTATCCGACGGGGATATATGCCTCTACCGTACAAGCTATGTACGAGCCTATCTAATGCCACAAGATTACGGATTGCGGACAGATGTACGCTGGCTGCAACTGACCACGGACAAAGGCATCGGCCTTCAATTCAAGATGAACGAATGGTTCAACTTCAACATTTATCCGTACAGCACAGACAATCTGACGAAAGCGATGTATACCTACCAATTGCAGAAGCAGAAAGGCATGACCCTGAATCTCGATTATGCCACTACCGGGGTCGGCTGTACGGCCCGCGGTGTATTCGGTGCTTACAAGGCAATGCCGCAGGAATATCGGAGAACCATCAGCATAAGACCTATGATGAAATAAAAATATTGTATCGGACTGGTAAGATTATGAAAAACAAAAATTACTTTATTCTATTAGTGTTGTTTTTAAGCGCTTTACAAATAAAAGCGCAGTATTCATTCGACAACGTGCTTTATGGTGCAGCTACTATCATGAATATATGCCCTATGAGCGACTGGATGAAGATATCCGGCTGATGAAAAGAGCCGGCCTGACAGTAGTGCGCGTTGGAGAATCTGCCTGGGGAGTATTTGAGCCGCAAGAAGGAAATTTTGAATTTGAATGGATGGACCACATTCTGGACAAGATGCATGCAGCAGGAATCAAAGTCATCTTGGGAACTCCCACCTATTCCATTCCTGCATGGCTGGCATACAAACACCCGGAAGTGCTGGCAGAACACACCAAAGGAAACAAAGCCTATTATGGAATCAGACAGAACATGGATTTTACAAACCCGACCTACCAATTCTATTGCGAACGGATTATCCGCAAGATGCTGGAAAGATATGCACAGCATCCGGCAGTCATCGGGTATCAAGTGGACAACGAAACAGAAGCGCGCGGAGTAAACAACAGAGACTATTTCTTCGGATTCAGGAACTACATCAAACAGAAATTCAACAATGACCTGAACCTGCTTGCCAAGGAATGGGGGCTGAACTACTGGGGAATGAACATCAATACCTGGGAAGAATTCTATCGGCGCGATGGAGTGACAAGCCCCTCGTACAAGAATGAATGGGAACGCTATAACCGGAAAGAAGTGGCCGATTTCCTGAATTGGCAGTGCGACCTTGTAAATGAATACAAGCGTAAAGACCAATTTGTCACCCACTGCTTTATGCCCGACTTCCATAATATAGACCAAGTGGAAAGTTTCAGGCAGATGCAATATCCTGCCATCAATGTCTATCACGATGTACAGGATAAACAAGACGGCCAGCGCATCGCTTATGCCGGTGACTTCGTGCGCACCGTGGCCGACAACAATTACATCGTCATGGAAACCAACGCACAAGGCATTGGCTGGGATGCCCGCACCCAGTTTCCTCCCTACGACAACCAGTTGCGGCAGAATGTGTACGCACATTATGCTTCCGGAGCCAATATGGTGGAATACTGGCACTGGTCTACCCTGCACTACGGGCAGGAGACATACTGGCGAGGCGTGCTGGGCCATGACCTCCAGCCCAACCGCATATACAAGGAATTCACCACCACCGCCAAAGAGTTGGAAAGAATAGGCAGCCACATCGCGAACCTGAAAAAGAAAAACCGGGCGGCTATCCTCTACAGTCATGATTCTTATCATGCTCTCGCTTCATGCCCTACACTTACAAGAGCAATTATCCCATTGATATGGTGCATAAAGCCCTCTATTTCCAAAACATAGAAACGGACATCATCCCTTGTGACAAGACAACCGATTTCAGCGGATATGACATGCTTGTCATTCCCCCTTTGTATGTGGCTACCGACCAATTGCTATTAGCCATTGATGAATTCGTACAGTCCGGCGGACACGTGGTAATGATGCACAAAAGCAGTTACTGCAATGAGCACTCCGCAGTTCGGGCCACCTTGGCTCCCGGGCCGCTACGCAAAGCCTGCGGCTTCCATTACCAGGAATTCTCCACTATCGGTGACTTATCATTAAAGGATAACCCTTTCAATTAGAGGGAAAGAACCAGATAAGCGACTGGTATGAATTCCTGATTCCCGAGACAGCCACCCCGTTGGCTTATGCAGAGCATCCGTTCTTCGGCAAATGGCCCGTTGTCACCGAAAACAAGTATGGCAAAGGCAAACTGACCTACATAGGAGCCTACCCTTCGCAGGAATTGCTGAATGCCATCGTGCGAAAGGCAGCCATCCATGCCGGTATCATCTCTTCAGAGAGCGACGTGTTCCCCATCATACAGCGTTCGGGAATAAACAAAGCCGGAAAAGCCATCCGTTACTTCTTCAATTACAGCAGCGAGAGCAAAGAAATCACTCATAACTATCCGACGTCCAAAGAGCTGATTTCCGGCAAGACTGTAAAAGAAGGAGACCATGTAACATTGCCCCCCTGGGGAGTTCTCATCATGGAAGTTTATTGACCATCAGAAAAAATGAGAAAAAATGAGAAAAAAGATATTTGCCTTTCTATTGCTAAGTGCCCTATATGCCGGCGCCCAAGAAGTTCCGGACTGGGAGAATCCTATTGTAGTCGGCATCAACAAAGAGCCGTATCATGCCACACTGACATTGCCTTCGCAAAAAGCCGATTGCAAAGAAATCAGATCCCTGAACGGCAAGTGGCGATTCCAATGGTCTGCCGACCCGGGAAAGCGCCCGGCCGACTTCTACAAGAATGATTTCAATACCGACACATGGGATACCATCACAGTACCGGGAGCATGGCAATTGCAAGGTTATGGGAAACCTATCTATCCAACGTAAACTATCCCTTCCAGAAGGATGCACCCAAAGTGACAAGCGAGCCTCCCGCCGAATATTACAGCTACGGGCACAGAAATCCCACAGGCTCTTATGTCACCACGTTCGAAGTGACGCCCGATATGAAAGACAAGTGCCTATACCTTCACTTTGAAGGAGTAAAATCGGCCATGTATGTCTGGGTAAACGGAGAGCGGGTAGGCTACAGCCAGAATTCGATGTCGCCTGCCGAGTTTGACATAACCGAATTTGTGAAGAACGGAACCAATCGTCTGGCAGTGGAAGTGTATCGGTGGTCGGACGGCAGTTATCTGGAAGACCAGGACATGTGGCGGCTTAGTGGAATACTCAGGCCGGTAGAGCTATGGGTACGTCCCCGGACAAATATCCGGGACTATAGGTTCAGCAGCGACTTGTCGGACGACATGCGTTCAGCTACATTCGGAACCGAAATTTGGATAAGAAACCAGACCGACCGCAAAGTAAAAGACCTGACCGTAGAAATAAACCTGGTGGGGAAAGACAACAGAGGAAATAAACTCGACAAAAAATGGTGGCTCCCGTAGGTACTATTCAGGCCTTTTCTGAAACGAGCGTCACGCTGTCCGAAATGCTCCGGGAGCCTCAACTATGGTCTGCCGAGAAACCGCATCTATATGACATCCACATCAAGCTTCGCAGAAAGAATGAACTTTTGGAATCGTTCGAATACCATTGGGGCATACGGAAAATAGAAATCGCGGGAGACGTCTTCAAAGTCAACGGGAAAGCCGTCAAGCTGAAAGGAGTGAACCGTCACGACTTTCATCCCCGTATGGGATTCTTTGTCGACAGCCGGACGATGGAGAGAGATATCCGGCTGATTAAACAAGCCAACATCAACATGATACGCACGTCCCACTACCCACATCTGCCATTGCTGTACGAGCTATGTGACAAGTATGGAATCTACGTAATGGACGAAGCGAACCACGAAAGTCATGCCTACGGTTTGGGGAACAAAGTATTAGGAGACAACCCTCAATGGACACTGGCCCATGTGGACCGGGCAGTAGCCGTGGTGGAAAGGGACAAGAACCATCCGTGCATCCTATTCTGGTCATTGGGCAACGAGGGTGGAAGCGGTGCCAATTTGCGAGCTATGGCAGACACAATCCGTGCCTTAGACCCCACCAGACCGATATACGACGACACAGACCGCACCGTATCCGATGTCTATGACGAAGCCTATCTGCATCCCGACGCTTTGAAGGAACTTGGCGAGAAAATAACCGACCGCCCCGTATTCATGAGAGAGTATGCCTACGCCATGGGAAATTCCATCGGCAACCTCAAGGAGTATTGGGATGTGATTGAAAAGGACGAAAGTATTATCGGAGCTGCCATTTGGTGCTGGGTAGACCAAGGCATTCCTAAAAAGCTTAACGGTGCACCGTTAAGTTTCGGCGAGAGCCCCTCGTCACTCCCATTACTGCCCGATGAATCTGGGCGTATGGAGGAGATTTCGGGGACTATCCCAACGACGGTCCCACCGGCATTAACGGGTTGGTATCTCCCGACCGGGTGCCTCACCCCCATTACTATGAAGTACAAAAAGTATATCAATACATCAAGTTTGAAAAGAAGGGAACACAGCAAATCAAATTGACCAACGGGTATGCGTTTTCCGATTTGGATGAATTCGATTACAGCTATGAGTGGATATGCAACGGAAAGGCTGTACGCAACGGCGACCTCCACTTGTCCGAAGGGAATCTGCTGGAGGTACTTTCAAGACCGGATAAGTGTGGGGAACTTTGCCTCAATGTATATGCCACGTTGAAGGAATCCACGACGTGGGCAGAGAAGGGCTTCAAAGTTGCCAAGGAACAACTTACGTATCATGACTATGAATTCCCACAATTGAAGGATGACGGCGGGAAGGCCACGTTTAAGGAGACACCCGAAGCGGTGGAAATTATAGCCGCCGATGCCTTGTTCACCATAGAAAAAGGTACCGGTGCTTTGGTGAGTTGGCGAGTCAAGGGAGAAGAGTTGTTGCACAGTGCCTTGGAACCCTATTTTTGGAAACCGGCAAATGACATTCAGGTCCGCAACGGCTACAATGAACGTTTGAGCGCTTGGAAAAATGCAGAGCAAAAACGTATCGTAAAGACATACCAAGCAACCGTAAACGATGGTATGGTGATAGTGGATGCCAGTCTCTCCCTCCCCCGGATAGGAGCCGGTTACCATCTCCGCTACACTGTGGACGGCAAAGGCGCATACAAGTAGAAGCAACCTATCAGCCTGAAAAGGAAGATATTCCGCTGATGCCCAAATTCGGTATGCGCATGAGAATGCCCTCGGCGCTGAACCGGATAGCCTGGTACGGACGCGGCAAGTTCGAGAACTATCCCGACCGCAAGAGCTCCGCTTTCCTGGGAGTCTACGAGTGTGGCATACACGAATTTATCACGAACTACATCGTACCGCAAGACAATGCCAACCGGTGCGATACACGCTGGTTCATGCTGGGAGACAGTGAGCGATGGAAAATACAAGTCAAAGGCCTGCAACCCCTATGTTTCCGTATATGGCCCTACGGGGAAGAAGACCTGGAAGGGAAAGAGCATGCGCACGAACTGCCCGAACGCGACTTCATCAACCTGAATATCGACTCCAACATACACGGAGTAGGTGGAAACGACGGATGGGGCGCACAGACCATGAAGCCATACACCATTGACGGCAATCGCTCTTACCGGTATGGGTTTATCATGGAGTATATGGACAAAACAGAATAATCCGTTCATCAATGCATTCAAAAAGGGAATAAACATTTTGTAAACAACAATAAAGGTATGAAAAGAAACATCTTTAAAACAATTCTCCTATCTGCCTGCATCCTACAAGGGAGCAGTGCATTGGCACAACAAGAGAAAGCAGAACCGGGCAAGTTCTCACCCACCTGGGAGTCATTGTCCCAATACGAAGTGCCCGAATGGTTCCGCAACGCCAAATTCGGCATATGGGCACACTGGGGTCCGCAATGCCAACCCGAAGCCGGCGACTGGTACGGTCGTGGCATGTACGAAGAGGGTGGTGCTGCCTACAAGTGGCACTTGGAGCATTACGGACATCCTTCGGAATTCGGCTTCAAGGATGTAATCAACGAATGGAAAGCCGAAAAATGGAATCCGGAGAGGCTGGTAGCCCTTTTCAAGAAAACCGGTGCCCGATATTTCTTTGCCATGGGCAACCATCACGACAACATGGACTTGTGGGACAGTAAATACCAATCATGGAACTCCGTCAACATGGGCCCCAAGCGAAACGTACTGGGCGAATGGGAGAAAGCGGCCCGCAAAAACAAACTGCCCTTCGGTGTCAGCATCCACTCCTCCCATGCTTGGACATGGTATGAAACTGCACAAGGAGCCGACAAGAAAGGCCCATACGCAGGAATCTCCTACGATGCCCGCGTAGTGACTAAGGAAGACGGCAAGGGAAAATGGTGGGAAGGCTACGACCCGCAAGAGCTATACGTACAGAATCATGCCCTGAGCGGACATGCTTGGGTGGCATGGGACTGGCCCGAAGGAACCTCTATCCCCCCGCAGAGTTACTACGACAACTTCTTCGACCGCACAGTGGACATGATAAACAAATATCATCCCGACCTGGTCTATTTCGACGACAGCGTACTCCCCTTCTGGCCCATCAACGATACGGGGCTGAAAGTCGTGTCGCACTACTATAACCAAAACATGAAGCTTCACAAGGGCAATCTCAATGCCGTAGTCTTCGGAAAGAAGCTGGAAGCTAAACATAAAGAGGCCATCGTATGGGATGTAGAAAAAGGGGTTCCATCGGAATGCCAGGACAAGGCGTGGCAAACCTGTAGTTGCTCGGTACTTGGCACTATAACCGCTCTGCTTACGAAGACAACTGGTATAAATCAGCCGAGACCGTCATCCACATGCTCATTGACATCGTCAGTAAAAATGGCAACCTATTACTAAGCGTACCAATGAAAGGAAACGGCACCATCGACGACAAGGAAGAAAAAATTCTGGAAGACATAGCCGCCTGGATGGAGGTGAACGGAGAAGGAATATTCGACACACGTCCCTGGTGTATTTATGGTGAAGGTCCCTCCACAGAAACAGCAATACCTTTGGACGGAGCAGGATTCAACGAAGGCAAGAACGCACCCTACACTTCTGCCGACATCCGGTTTGTGAAAAAAGGGAAATACTTGTATGCCCATATCATGAAATGGCCCTCAGACGGAAAAATACAGATAAAATCACTGGCTACCGGCAGTCCCTACTGCAAAGGAGAAATCGAAAAAGTAGAATTATTAGGAGGTGGAAAGGCAAAGTTCAGAAGAACTTCCAAAGGCTTGCTTATTGACCTTCCCAAAGACAAGACACCCAATCCTATTTCTTTGGTACTGAAAATCACTAACCGTTAAACTGCTGATATTGTATGAAAAAGGGATTTTTTTTAAGACTATTTGTCCTGCTGATGCTGACATTTTTCATAGCAGAACAAGGCAAAGCACAAACCTACCAACGCACCTCACAAGGCATAAAAAGCACTGTGCAAGGTATAAATATAGATATTAGCTTCTTCTCTCCTGTCACAGTGAGAATCTTAAAATCGCCTGACGGCTGGAAGTATACCAAAGAAAGCTTGTCGGTCATCGGGCAACCGGAAAAAGTAAAACTATCCGTCTCTTCGAAAGGGGGTATATTGACTATCAAAAGCCATCAGCTTACAGTCCATCTCAACGAAGAGACCGGACAAATAACTTTTGCCTCTTCCGATGGAAAATCGCTGTTGCAGGAACAAAATAAAGGCACACGTTTTGATGATTTCAACGATGCCGGCACAAAAACCTTCAGCGTTTATCAATCGTTCACCTTAGAGAAAGACGAAGCTATTTATGGATTGGGACAATTGCAAAACGGCAAAATGTCGCAACGTAACCAGACCAAACGCCTTATCCAAGACAATCTTGAGGATGTGATTCCCTTCTTCCAGTCCGTCAAAGGCTACGGTCTCTTTTGGGACAACTATTCGCCAACCATCTTCAAAGACAATCAAGAAGAGACATCCTTCCTTTCTGAAGTCGGCGACTGCATTGACTACTATTTCATGTACGGCGAAAATGCCGATGGAGTAGTTGCCCAGATGCGCTACCTCACAGGACAAGTGCCCATGTTTCCATTATGGACATATGGATTCTGGCAAAGCCGTGAACGCTACAAAAGCCAAAAAGAGATTGTTGGCGTAGTGCAAAAATACCGCGAACTGGGTGTGCCCCTCGATGGAATTATCCAGGATTGGAGATACTGGGGAAGCAACTACCTGTGGAACGCAATGGATTTTTGAACGAAGAATTCTCCGACCCCAAAAAAATGATGGAAGACATACACGGAATGAATGCCCACATTATCATCTCCATTTGGTCAGCTTTCGGACACATACCAAACCCTATCACGAGTTGGATAAAGGGAACATGCTCTTCAACTTCCGCACATGGCCCGAATCCGGTTCCGAGAAGTGGCCTCCCAATATGGACTATCCATCCGGTGCCCGCGTGTACGATGCCTACCATCCGCAAGCACGCGACATCTATTGGAAGTACCTGAACGAGAACCTACGTTCTGTGGGTATAGACGGCTGGTGGATGGACTCTACCGAACCCGACCATTTTCACCCCATTCCTGAAGATTTTGACACGCCCACCTATTTGGGGTCATTCCGTAAAGTACGCAATGCCTACCCTTTAATGAGTGTAGGTGGAGTGTACGACCACCAGCGTGCCGTAACTTCGGATAAACGCGTATTTATCCTTACCCGCTCAGCCTTTGCCGGCCAGCAACGTTATGGTGCCAATACATGGACAGGAGATATCACAGCATCATGGGAAGTTTTGGAGAAGCAAATACCTGCGGGATTAAACTTCTCACTATGCGGCATTCCCCATTGGAACAGCGATATCGGCGGATTCTTCCTATGGCAATATCCCTTGATGCTGGATGACCCGGATTATCGCGAGCTTTATGCCCGTTGGATACAGTTCGGTACATTCTGTCCCATGATGCGGTCACATGGGGAAGGTGCTCCCAGAGAAATCTATCAATTCGGCAAAAAAGGCGAGCCAATATACGATGCGATTGAGAAATACATTCGGTTACGCTACAGTTTGTTACCATACATCTACACAACTGCCTGGGAGGTAACTGCCAATCAGTCCAGCTTCATGCGTGCCTTGGCAATGGATTTTGCCCACGATCGCAACGTGTGGAACATCCACAATCAGTATATGTTTGGCAAATCCCTATTGGTATGCCCTGTAACCCAACCCATGTATACCCAAACAGTTTCGGACACCATCCGTGTAGAAGATTTCAGTACCGTTAAGTCTATGCGAATATATCTGCCTAAAAATACGGAATGGTATGATTTTTGGACCAATCAGAAACACTCCGGCGGACAATATATCGTGAAAGATACCCCTATTGACATTTTACCACTTTATGTGAAAGCAGGTTCCATCCTGCCAATAGGTCCCGAAGTGCAGTATAGCACCGAAAAATCATGGGACAACTTGGAGATAAAAGTGTATCCCGGTTGTAACGGCGAATTCACACTTTACGAAGACGAGAATGACAACTACAATTATGAAAAAGGAATGTACAGCACCATTACGATGAAATGGAATGACCGTACTCGCATGCTCACTATTGAAAATCGGAAAGGAGAGTTTTCCGGTATGTTGAAAGAACGGAAATTCAACATAGTAACTGCTGATGGCGCAAAAAAGGCAGTGGCTTATAATGGGAAAAAAGTAACGGTTAAAATGTAATGGTTTCTAAAAACAGCTATTAATTTGCATTATGGAAATAAATACTCGTATGAAAAAATATCATCATTATCTTACCCTTTTAAGTTTATTTATGCTGCTCGGCATCCTGAAATTGCAAGCAGCGATACAACTCCCTGCCATATTTTCCAACCATATGGTGCTACAACGTAACTCAGAACTTACTTTCTGGGGATGGGGTATTCCGGGAGAAACAATTTCCATCGCCCCCGAATGGATGAAAGGAGAAATAATCAAAACCCAAGTCAATAATACGGGGAAATGGTCAGCCCGTGTACCTTCCGGCGAAGCCGGCGGACCTTATGAGATTCGTTTCAGCGGCTCGTCAGAAGTAACCTTGACCGATGTCATGCTAGGCGAAGTTTGGCTGTGCAGCGGACAATCCAATATGGAATGGAGCGCCAACCACGGCATAAAGAACGGAGACGAGGAAACGGCAAATGCCCATTGTCCCAATCTCCGAATTTTTCACGTGGCCAGAATAGCCGCCCGTTCCCTCAAGAAAACTGTTTCTCGCAATGGACACAGTGCACGCCCGAAACGATGCGCAGCACGAGTGCCTGGCCTACTTCTTCGGCCGCAACATCCAGGAAGAGCTGGACGTGCCGGTAGGAATCATCGTAGCCGCATGGGGCGGAACCACCGCCGAGACATGGACGCCCCGCGAATGCGTAATGAGCGACCCGGTCTTGTGCGACTATCCGTATGAATCCAATCCTTGGTTTCCGGCTGAAACAGGCACGTTGTACAACAGCATGATTTATCCCGTGATGCCCTACGGCATTGCCGGATGCATCTGGTATCAGGGAGAAGCCAACCAAGGCCGTGCCAGCTCCTACGCCCGGGTGATGCAGCGGCTGATAGGCTCGTGGCGTACCGGATTTAACAAGGAATTCCCATTCTATCTGGTCCAGATAGCCCCCTTCCAATACCACTCCAAAGACAACGGACCGGCACTGCTACGCGAGCAGCAGGCCATGTTGCCCGAAATGCTGGACAAGGTCAAGATGATTACCGTGTCAGATTTGGTGGACAATGTGCAGGACATCCATCCACGTGACAAAAGAAGCGTAGGCAAACGTCTCGCCAATCTTGCACTGGACGATACATACCATATATATGCAGGCCCCTATAAAAGCCCGGTCTTGAAAGCGCCTGCCGCAAAGGCAACCATGTGACAATCTCTTTCAAAGACATAAAGAACGGACTGGCCGTACACGGGAAAAGGATAGAGGGGCTGATGATGCCGCAGCCGGCCAGGAATGGCAAGAGGCCCGGGCCAGGATAGACGGGGGAAAGCGTGATTGTCCCGGTAAAAGGAATCGAAAGCCCGGTTTCCATTCGCTACTGCTTCAGTGACGCTGCTCAAGGCAACCTTTTTTCAACGGAAGGCATCCCCTTAGCCCCCTTCCGGACAGACAGCATTGCCTCTTCTGAAAACATTCCGGTTTCTACAGACAGCGCTTTGGAAGAATCTTTTGAATTCTCGCCCAAGTTCTCTACCGGCAATGCCAATCCCCTTCTCGACTTCCAATACATGGCCGACCCCACAGCAGTGGTGCACGACGGCCGCATTTATGTGTACGGCACTAACGACCACCAGCAATATGATGTAGTGGGCCGTAACGGGAAAAACACCTATCAGCACATCCATTCGCTGACGATGGTCTCTTCTGACGACATGGTGAACTGGACTTATCACGGAGTAATCAATGTAAAGGCTCTGGCTCCCTGGGGAATGCTTCGTGGGCACCTTCCATCGCTTCGCGCAAGGAGGCCGACGGCAAAACACACTTCTATCTGTACTACTCCAACAGCGGTTCCGGTGTAGGTATGCTGACCGCCACTTCCCCCGTGGGGCCCTGGACAGACCCATTGGGCAAATGCGTGGTAGACGGCAATACTCCAGGACTCGGCAAGTGTAAAGCTCCTTTCGATCCGGGAGTAGTCATCGACGACAAGGGCATCGGCTGGCTCTCCTTTGGCGGGGGCGACAGCGACGACTACATTCCCGGAGACGCACGCATCGTGCGGCTGGCAAATGACATGAAGACGCTGGACAGCGAAATAGTTGAAATAAAAGCGCCATACCACTTTGAAGCAAACGAACTGAACTATCTGAACGGCACTTGGATTTACACCTACAACACCAACTGGAAGAACCGGGATGCATGGCCCCACAAGGATATAGACAAGCCGAGCCGGTGCTGCATGAGCTACATGACGAGTCGCACGCCACTTGAGACAGACAGCTGGACCTATCGGGACAACTACTTCAAAAATCCCGGCGACTATGGCATGTCCGACAGCAACAACCATACACATCTGGTAAAATTTCAAGGGAAGTACTATCTCTTCTACCACTCACTGAGCTTGCAGGACAGCCGCGACCTCAAAGTGGGCGTCCGCAGTATCTGCGTGGAAGAAATAGAGGTGGACGAAAAGGACCTCACTATCCACATGGGCACAGCCACAGCCAAGGGCGTTTCACAAATCAAGCCTCTCGACCCGTTTGCGCAGCAACAGGCCGAGACCACAGCCGCCACACGCGGCGTTGCCTTTGAACCGACCGGACAGACAGGCAACATGTCTGCCGTAGGAAACAAGAGCGGACAGGCCATCTGTGTCCGCGGTGCGGAATTCCCGCAATCACCTCAAGCCATACAGATGAAGATAAAAGGGAAAGGCTCCATCGAAATACACATGGACAGTCCAGACGGTCCGCTCCTATCCACCTTGACCTTTGATACCGATACGTGGCAAACATTGACAAAGCCGTTGGACAAACGGATAAAAGGCAAACACGACATTTACTTCGTATTCGGGAACGGAAAGTTCTTATTTGACGAATGGAAATTCACAAAATAATGAATCCGTCGGCAGAATCTGCCCAGTATCTCTTCACCCTTGTGATGATATCGCTGCACAATTCGAGCCAACACACAACAAGCCAGCAAGTTACTTTGCCAGCGTTTTGCCACCATATTGGCAAGTTTTGCCATGCCTTTGGCAAAACCTTGCCAACTTGTCGGCAAGAAAGACAAAAGCAACATCGCTGTCCGCAAAGAGGCGGAAGCACGTCCTCAATATAATTCCGCTAACGGGAAAGAGACAGATTAGTTCCATTAACGGGCAGAAGTTTTAAAAAATGGGAAGGATTTGGCACAATAGTTCTGCGCAAATTCTCATTTATCGAACAAAAATTGTATTTTTGCCTGCGACTGAAAAATCAGTAATATCATAGAATAGACAATTCCCGAACAAATATGAGCGAAGATTTTGAAGCACCGAAAGATGATTTGGACAAGGAACTCCCGGCCGGGAGCGAAGAACACTCGGATTACAAACCTGCGGACGCAAAGGATGCCAATATAAAGCACCAACTGAGCGGCATGTACCAGAATTGGTTTCTGGACTACGCCTCATACGTTATATTGGAACGTGCCGTACCCCATATCATGGATGGTCTGAAACCCGTACAGCGGCGTATCCTCCACTCCATGCGCCGCATGGAAGACGGGCGCTACAACAAGGTGGCGAACATCGTGGGACACACCATGCAGTTCCATCCTCACGGTGATGCTTCTATCGGCGATGCTCTGGTACAACTGGGACAAAAGGACTTGCTCGTGGATTGCCAGGGAAACTGGGGTAACATTCTGACGGGTGACAGCGCCGCTGCCCCCCGTTATATCGAAGCACGTCTCTCCAAGTTCGCACTGGACGTGGTATTCAACCCCAAGACCACCGAATGGAAACTCTCTTATGACGGGCGAAACAAAGAACCGGTTACACTACCGGTAAAATTCCCACTGCTGCTTGCACAAGGTGTGGAAGGTATTGCCGTAGGCTGTCATCCAAAATATTACCACATAACTTCAATGAGCTGTGCGATGCTTCCATCAGCTATCTGCACAACGAAGAATTCAAGCTGTACCCCGACTTCCAGACGGGAGGCAGTATCGATGTATCCAAATACAACGACGGTGAACGTGGCGGTGCGATACGCGTGCGCTCCAAAATAGAAAAGATAGACAACAAGACACTTGCCATTAAGGAAATTCCTTACGGGAAAACGGTGGCCAGTGTATGCGACTCCATCGTAAAGGCCAGCGAAAAAGGAAAAATCAAGATACGTAAGGTAGAGGACCTGACATCCGGCAGTGTGGAAATATTAGTGCATCTAGCCCCGGGTGTATCATCCGACAAGACCATCGATGCCCTCTATGCCTTCACCGACTGTGAAGTGAGCATCTCTCCCAACTGCTGTGTCATCGACGACCAAAAGCCCCACTTCCTCACCGTGAGTGATGTATTGCGCAATCAGTCGACAACACATTGGCACTGCTACGCCAGGAACTGGAAATCCGTAAGGGCGAGATACTGGAAAGCCTGCATTTTGCTTCACTCGAAAAGATATTCATCGAAGAACGCATCTACAAGGATAAGGAGTTTGAACAAGCCAAGAATATGGATGCCGCCTGCGAGCATATCGATGAGCGCCTAACTCCCTACTACCCGACTTTCATCCGCGAAGTGACCAAGGAAGACATCCTCCGGCTGATGGAGATAAAGATGGCACGTATCCTCAAGTTCAACTCCGACAAGGCAGAGGAACTGATAGCACGTATGAAGAAGGACATAGAGGAGATAGACCGCCATCTGGCAAACATCGTGGAATATACCGTCGACTGGTTCCGTATGCTGAAGGACAAGTACGGCAAAGACTTCCCCCGCCACACGGAACTGCGTAACTTCGACACCATCGAGGCAACCAAAGTCATCGAAGCCAACGAAAAGCTGTACATCAACCGCGAAGAGGGGTTCATCGGAACTGGATTGAAGAAAGACGAATTCATAGGCAACTGCTCGCCCATAGATGACGTGATTATCTTCTTCCGCGATGGAAAATATATCATTACCCCAGTGGCCGACAAGAAGTTCGTAGGCAAGAATATACTTTATGCCAACATTTTCAAGAAGAACGACAAACGTACCATCTACAATGTCTGCTACCGTGACGGCAAGGAGGGGACAAGCTATATCAAGCGTTTTGCCGTCACTTCCGTGGTGCGTGACCGCGAATACGATGTGACGCAGGGCACCCCCGACTCCCGTATCACCTACTTCACCGCCAACCCCAACGGCGAAGCCGAAATCATCAAGGTAACCCTGAAACCCAATCCCCGTGTACGCCGTATTATCTTCGAGGAGGATTTCAGCAACATCAATATCAAGGGACGGCAGGCCATGGGAAATATACTCACGAAACTCCCCGTACACAAGATAGCCTTGAAACAACGTGGAGGCTCCACGCTGGGTGGACGGAAAGTCTGGTTCGACCGTGATGTGCTACGTCTCAACTACGACGGGCGCGGAGAATATCTCGGAGAATTCCAGAGCGAAGACACCATCCTTGTCGTACAGAACAGCGGAGAGTTCTATGCCACCAACTTCGACTTGAACAATCACTATGACGATGGCATACGCGTATTGGAGAAATACGATCCGAACAAAGTATGGACCGCCGTACTCTACGATGCCGACCAGCAGAACTATCCTTACATCAAGCGTTTCTGCTTCGAGCAACCGCCCGCAAGCAAAACTACTTGGGAGAAAACAAGAACAGCAGCCTCATTCTGCTGACAGACGAGTGCTACCCGCGTTTAGAGGTGGTGTTTGGCGGCCACGACAATTTCCGAGAGCCGATGGTGGTGGAAGCCGACGAATTCATCGCCGTGAAAGGCTTCAAAGCAAAAGGTAAGCGCCTGACCACCTATACTATAGAAACCATCAACGAATTAGAGCCTACCCGCCAACCTGAACCCTCGCAGAAAACCGAAGAGCAGGAAACGGATGAAGAACCGGAAATTCTGGACCCCGACCACGGTAAAAGCGAAGGGGACATACTGGACGAGATGACAGGACAGATGAAACTCTTTTGATGAAGGACGGAAATGAAGTATTAGTGGCTAACGATTACTAATTTGTAATTGATAATTTAATATGTACATATACAAGATAATAATCCTATGCGGACTGCTCTTGGGAAGTGTCGGACTGAAAGCACAAGAAGCACAATGCAGCATCGACCGGAAGCTACGGGCTGACTCCACCAACCGTAACCGTATTATCACCCGTGCCACCATGTATGGTGTCGGCTTCACCAACGTGTTCGACACTTATCTTTCACCTCAGGAGTATAAGGGAATCGATTTCCGTATCTCCCGCGAAAGCATGCGGATGACACGGTTGATGGACGGCAACGTGTCTCTGCAAACTTTCTTCCAGGCAGACTTGGATATACACACAACAAAGTAGACAATAACAATACATTCTCCGGACTGGCCAACTGGAACTACGGCCTGCATTATAATTTTCCAATCACGGGCAATTTCAAACTGCTTGCCGGAGGAGTCGGCGACTTCAACGGTGGCTTTGTCTATAATCTGCGCAACGGAAACAACCCCGCCCAAGCACGTGCCTATATCAACCTTGCCGCATCTGGAATGGCTATTTGGGACTTGCGCATCAAGAACCGTCCCATCACACTACGCTATCAGGTAAATCTTCCTTTGGCAGGTATCATGTTCATGCCCAACTATGGACAGTCCTACTACGAGATATTTACGTTAGGACATTGGGACGGAGTAGTGAACTTCACCTCCCTGCACAACCAGCCCTCTCTGAGACAAATGCTGACCGCAGACTTTCCGGTGGGACGTGCCCGGATGCGTTTCGCTTACATATGGGACGCACAACAGTCCAAAGTAAATGAAATAAAGACACATACTTACTCGCATGTATTCATGGTGGGGTTCGTAAAGGAACTCTATCTGTTTCCTAACAAGAGAAAGTAAAAAGTGACAAGGTGATAAACGATAAGATGATAAGGATAATGTGCATGAAAAGAAGATATATTTTAATAATTTGGAGTATCCTACTCACGTTATTGCCCCTATTGAACGGATGTATTCGTGAGGAAGAGTTCGACAATACCCCACAAGGCAATTTCGAAGCCTTGTGGAAAATAATAGACGAACAGTACTGCTTCCTGGACTACAAGCAAATAGACTGGGATGCCATCCATGACAAGTATCAGCCACTCATTACCCCGGGAATGAGCTACGACGGTCTATTTGAAATATTAGGTAACATGCTTGCCGAGTTAAAAGACGGACATGTCAACTTGTACTCTTCCTCCAACATGGCGCGCTACTGGGACTGGTATCTGGATTATCCTCGTAACTTCAACGAAAGTATCATTGAAAAGTACCTGGGAAGAGACTACCGCATTGCTGGAGGCGCCAAATATACCATATTGGAGGACAACATAGGATATATCTATTACGGTGATTTCTCCAGCGGCATCGGAAACGGCAACCTGGATGAGATTCTGTTATACCTTTCCGCTTGTAACGGCCTGATTATCGACGTGCGCAACAATGGTGGCGGCAACCTGACAAACGCCACCCGAATGGCACAACGCTTCACGAATGAAAAAGTACTGACGGGATATATTCAGCACAAGACCGGCAAAGGCCATAGCGATTTTTCAGATCCGACTCCCATTTATGTGGAACCTTCCAACAGTATCCGCTGGCAAAAAAGGTAATTGTCCTGACCAACCGTCATTCCTATAGTGCAACCAATGATTTTGTCAACTCCATGCGCTGTTTTCCCAATGTCACCCTGGTTGGTGACAAAACCGGCGGCGGGTCGGGCCTGCCATTCTCTTCGGAACTGCCCAACGGATGGGGGTACGCTTTTCTGCCAGCCCGCACCTCGATGCCCAAAAACAGCATATCGAGTTCGGCATCGACCCGGACAAGAAAGTGGATATGAGCAAAGAAGATGAGAACAATGACTTGGACACCATCATTGAGGAAGCAAGAAAAATACTGAAAGTGACTTTCTAAAACGACTTTATCTACAAAACAATTTG
>ENA-OQCK01000212-OQCK01000212.1-human-gut-metagenome-genome-assembly--contig:-NODE-212-length-34706-cov-3.274068_pt1 | contig 34706 bp, 30 predicted proteins | sample MGYA00242498_ERZ504578 | MGnify/ENA primary metagenome ERZ504578 (study PRJEB26092, sample SAMD00036229) | human gut metagenome | host: Homo sapiens | study: EMG produced TPA metagenomics assembly of...
AAAGCCAAAGAGTTGCTCTGCTCAGAGGAAGGGCTGAAACACAGAGGACAGAGATGCATAGAACCGGAAGCCGTGTTCGGACAAATGAAAAACAATATGAATTACAAACGTTTCCGCCATTTTGGAAGGATAAGGTCTTCATGGACTTTGCCTTCTTTGCCATTGCCTTCAATATAAAAAAGATGTGTGCAAAAATAACTAAAGAAGGTATGGATTGGCTGATTAGACCGTTTTATGAGCTTACAGTTGTTCTATTTAGATGTTGCGAACGCATAAATCAAAGAAATCCTCAAAATATCGCAGCTTAAAAAAATGAGTCGATTTTTATAGTCAATGAAAAAAAAAGAAGGCGCATCGTGTATTACGACACACCTTCTGAACTATATTCTACAATATATGCACATATACGATTGAGATCTTCTTCACTCATATAGGCAACCATTGTTTGCTTAGTATAATTGAGCACCTTTTCTAATTTGGTTTGAATAGCACGATTATTTTCTGTAATAGCATTGGTGCGCATAACTTCATATTCTGAAAGTTCGGAGATTGTTTCTTCAGTGGTAGAAGCAGGCTCAATGACATCGGGCGTAACCTGATTTGAATCCTCGACAGTTAGGGCTTCCGAAACAGAAACGGTGTAATTGTTATCTCTCATCTTTTGAAAAGCAGAGAAACGAAATAGAAAAGCTTCTATGCGTGGCAGCAGAAACTGATTGAAGTTGTCTGTAAACTGGCATAGATCGCCATCAAGACAATTACTGTTGCAAAAAATACAACACTACTACTGAAATCGTCAATACCTTTGGATAAAACAAACTGCCGAGCTAAAACGCCAACGACAAGAGTACCTACCAATACAAGGGAATAGAGTGCTATATGTTCTATACTTTTCTGACTCATAGTGATATTTGCTAATTGTTTGTGCGCAAATATATGTCATTTCATAGATACCATATTATAAATCCAAGAAAGTGGCAGCATTTGTCCTCGATATGGTATTTATTTCTATGCCACAATAGGATGTAAGTTGTACTTTAGGTAGATTAATATATGTGGAAATATTCAAATTCGAGAAAAAGTAGTACTTTTACAAATGAAACAAGACTTCGTGAATATTTAAGGATTAAGTTGAAATCATTAAGCTGTTTATAAGATAGGTGTAACCATAAGTTATCAAGTGAATGAGAATACCATCAGAGGATTTGCAGAAAAGAATAGTAGATACTATTAGGTACAGATTTTACGATAGGTTAGACTTGTATGATGTGTACCGATGGCTCGACAACTTTCAAGATGACGAACAGGAAATGGCTGTATCTGTATTGGAAAAGTTGGAGTATTATCGTGAAGAAGATCTGTTGGGAATGTTATTGTCAAAACTTAATACTATCTTTAATGATCTGTGGGGCGAGATTCAAAAATCATTTCGTGTTTTGTTTATGCCACTGGGTAAACCTGGGAAAAGTGGACATGTCATTATGTATTTGGTAAAAAATCTGTTCAAAAATCAAACGCCTAAGAACATAAAAGGTATAATGTATTATAATCACCCCAAGGATATAGACGTTCAATCTTTGACAGATGAAGATGTTATAATATTCCTTGATGACATAATTGGCTCTGGAGATTCATTTGCAACAGACTGTAACTAACGTTTGAGAAAGAAAAGAACGGAAAGATACTGCAAATAAATAATGAATGGACAATAGGTAATGTTGTAAAAGAAAATGCACCATATAAGATTGTTCTTTTGAGCTGTATCCTAATGGATAAAGGAAAGACTAGGTTAGAACGTGATTTCCCATACGTAAAACTGTATGGAGATGTCAGAGTTCATGCGTTTAGTAAAAATAAATCGCCTTTTGGAGGATATCTTAAGATGAAAAAAATCAGGGAGTTCTGCTATAAATATGGTCAACAGATATGTAGAGGGCGAGAATTAGGCTATTCCAATTCACAAGCTTTGGTTTTGTTCGCCCATGCTGTTCCTAACAATACACTACCAATAATATGGGTTGATAAGTATGAAGACAATGGTGTAAAATATTGGCAGCCTTTGATTGCACGGAATCAGCTGAAAAAACAAAACATGGCTTTTATTCAAAGGATGGACAATAATAGATGGGTTTTTAAATTGTCTCAGTTCTTTAGAGTTGATTTGGATAATCCGGACTGGAAGGGTATTATCCAAGATAAAAATGTAAAATTAACATATCTGTTGAGATGCTTAGAGAGAAAAATGCCAGAAGTGGTTATAGCCAATGAGATGGGATTGACTAATGATGATATGGCTTCTATATTTGAGGAAGGGGAGAAAATTGGCATGTGGATAAAGACCATAAAGTTACATATGAGGCCCAGAAAGTACTAGCTGAAGCATCTAAGATATTTAGAATTGAGAATAAGGAAAAGGGATTTTTCTATGTGGATGATAGAGACTATATGTATATACCAGAGACTTTCAGGGGGAAGTCATAGAATTTTAGCTTTAAGTAAAGATGTAATACTCTTTACCTGTATGTCCCGGGGGCGTACAGAAATTAAAAAACAATTACACTGATAGTGCTGAACAAAGCTTGTCCAGCACTGTCACTAAAGTGACAATTACGTAAATGACTATGACAGATACTTGGGAGTCTCTTTTTAAAGAATGTGCCGTAGAAAACAACCATACGGAAAAATATTTGAAGGAATGTTTTGAATATGCAGGGAGTTTGCACCAGCGAAATCTCCCTGTGATATTTGATTTTGTTCATCTTGCCATGTATTTTGAATGTTGCGCAGAAACCCTCAAAGGAATGGTTGCCAATGTTGAGAAACATTATACAGAATACAAGATCAGGAAAAAGTCTGGTGGTAATAGATTAATAGAAGCACCTGATTATATGCTGAAAAATATGCAGCGATGGATTTATATAAATATACTTTGTAAAGATTTATCAATAAATGATTGCGTACATGGCTTTATACCTGCATTTAAGAATAGGGACAAAGTACGTGGTATTTTGACAAATGCTATACCTCATGCGGGGCATGACTGGTTGATTAATGTTGATTTGAAAGATTTTTTTCATACAATAAAACTAGATAGTGTGAATAATTATTTTCGTTCTCTAGGATACGAAGAAGAAGTTGTTAAAACATTAACTGCCTTATGTACATATAAATCACGACTACCACAAGGGGCGCCAACGAGTCCAATGTTATCAAATATCATAGCATCGAAAATGGATGAAATGATGTTAGAATATTGTAAAAAACGAGGAATAATTTATACACGTTATGCTGATGATCTAACATTTTCGGCTGATTCTGATGTTAAAGTTCCACCTATTGAAGACATCTATAAAATCGTATATTTGAATGGATTTAAAGTAAATCGGATGAAAACAAAGTACGTTATAAAGGATGCAAGCAAGAGGTTACAGGTTTGACTGTAACAAATGGAGTACATGTATCGCAAAAGTATAAAAAGGAAATATTACGTGAATTGCATTTTTGTAAGAAGTTTGGAGTATATGAACATTATCAACATTTGAAAACGACAAAGGGATTGTACAAAGACTGGTTAAGGGGAAAGATAATGTTTGTAAGACAGATTGACCTGCATGCGGAAATAAGATGTTAGAACAGTTTAATGAACTTAATTGGTTGGTATAATTTCGACTTGGCAATCAATAACCGCTTCCATTAATAATATTATTATATACAGGCCATATCCGGCAGATTTACCAGATATGGCTGTTACAGATAAAAAAATGACTCTATTATTTCAGCGAAATCTTATTCGCCGTCTCGCGTTTCTTAGAATTAACCAAATCAGCATATATCTGTGTCGTGGTGACATTCTTATGCGTCAGCATCTTCGATACCGTGTAAATGTCTGTACCTAAAGAGATTTAGATGACGGCGTATGAATGACGAAAGCAGTGGAAGGTTATGTGTTTTCTGATTCCGGCTTCGGCGATCCACTGTTTCAAGGGATGATGAGTCATGGAGCGGGTTAAGCCTTTGAAGACTTTTCCGGTGCCCCATTCGCCACACAACTCCAGTGCTTCCTGACTGATGGGAAGGGTGGCCTCGGTTTCTGTCTTTTCGGTACAGATACGAATATAGTAGCCTTGATCTGGCCCGACTTCAAAATCACGCCAGTCCAGCTTCAGAATATCACTGATACGGAGACCGGTCATGCAAGCAAACAGGGATGCCTGTTTCAAGACAGGAATCTTGCAGGGCGTAGCTGCCAGTTTCTTGACTTCATCAAGTGTCAGATACTCTTTCTTAACCTCTTTCCATTCTATCTTTTCCAGAAAGTCGTTCAAGTTCTCACGCAGCATCTTCTCTTTATAGGCTATTTTCAATAAGGCACGGAACGTCGAATAATAACCGGCTGCCGAATTGCGTGAGATGTAAGCATTGGGATGATTGATCTGTTTACATTTGAGCAGGTAATCCCTGAACTTCTCGCACAATTCTACGGTGATATCACCAAAGGTGCATTTGCCACCGACAAATTTCTCGAAGTGATTGTAAACGCAATCCCATTTCTCATATTTTTCCCGTGCCTTTGTCCGGAAGTAGGCGAGGAAATCTACCTTTTGCTTGTTCTTGTCAAGGAACCCGAATTCTTCATTGATAAGCGACTGGACACGGATACAGCGGATTGCCTCTGCTTTGTTCAGCATGTCCTGATTGAACATTCTTTGCTGCTCGTTCTTGGGCTTGGCATATATGTAGATACCAAGGAATTCCCGGCGACTCATCTTCATCGTATAAGGATTGCGGATGGCCGGATAATAATCCAGATAAAGAGATATACGGTCGTTACGCAATGGCTTTTGTCTCAAAGTTACGTTGGTGCATGTAAGTGTCATAGCTATATTGTTTTTTGATTAATACTTGTTTTTGTTGCAAATAAAATAGGTGTTCTAATGGTGGTATTTATCACCGGAAAATAACTTTCAGCTTATTCTATCTTTGGAGGCTCAAAAAACTTGTCCAGCTCTGCCCGCAGGATCTTGGTATATTTACCGACCTTGATGCGGGGAATATTATGGTATTTCACATAATGGTAGAGTTGATCCCGTGTCAGATTGAATCGCTCCATCGCTTCGGCAATGGTGTAGTATTTAGGTTCTTTGGGAGCTATAAGCTTTGGCAATGTCCACATGTTTCTTGGAGTAGTACACCATGATGCCAACCTTCTTCTTGGGAATGGCATTCTTTGATACAAAAGAATAAATGGCCGTTAGCGTCATGCCGAACTTCTCCTGCATGTCTTGTGTGCTGTACCATTCCTTGATTTCAGGATCGGGAGCTTTCTTTGCAAAGTAATCATCAATATGCTTTTTGCTCCAATAGGTTTTTCCACGGTGAAAGGTTCGTGGAATATTATGTTCCTTAGCGATGTGAAATATCCAGGAATCCTTTACTCCATACTTTTCCTTTACTTCAGCTGTGGTGTAGAAATCTGATATTGGATTTTTCTCTTTGGGCTTATTCTCATTATTGGAAGCAATAATGTAATCAAACATCTTATCAATATCCGAACGCCGTACAAGAGTTTTCCCATCAAATCTGACCGCTTTGATTTCCGCGTTTTTAATATACCGATAAATTGAGGTACGGCCTACACCTAAAAATGCGGCAACTTCAGTAGGAGTTAAGAACTCTTTTTCAGAATTAGGTTTTAATTCTACATCATGTTTCAAGTGGAATTCTTGAATTCGTTTTTTTCTAACTCGATCTTTGTATGCGAGGTTTGCGCACCTGTGTGCACAGTATGCTGTAGTAATCTTGTGGCGGTAAAAATGGTGCCACACCACTCGCATTTCTTTTGAATTTCAATGTTACTAGCCATTTTAATTATCTTTTTAGTTCGCCAAATCTGTTTCATTGCGTACACAGCGTTCCAAGGCGTTCCAGGTTGTCCACCATCTGGCAGGCAGTAAACCCGACTTTGGGCTTGTGAGGTACACAGGAGGTACAAAAAATGGCGTAAAAAGGCTTAGCAACGATTATCAACGATACTTGAGCAACAAAAAAGGCGCCCGTAAAGAGCGCCATATTAATCGATTGTAATCAATTTAACTATTTGATAATCAGATACTTATTTTCCGATGCATTAACTGTATATGAATCCATACGCCCTACAAAACTTTATAGCCGTAGCTATGATCCTTATACAGATTCTTCAGTTATAGAATTTGGAACAAACCTGAAAATGGCAAAGAAAAATCAGGATACCATAGCAGGAAACACAATAAATAACTGCAGTGTGCTTGCTGCTTTTGGAAACTGCAATGTAGGGAAGACCAAGCTAAATGATGTCTATGACTATTTTGCAAAGCAAGTAAAAGATGTTCTTGCTCCTGGAATGCTTTTGTCGGGATATGTGAAACGTCATTTGGATAAGGACAAGGATGGAAATCTGAAGAAATTTATTTTGAACTTTTTAAAGGATTCGGATTTTAATATTGAAGATGTTACTCTTCATGAAGAAGAAGAACTTATAACGCCTGAACTAGAACAACTGATTCAGAAAGCTCCAATTGCTGATGATGCAAAATCAGAAATGTTGAAAAAAGGTAAAATAACAAATACGGAATTGACATTCACTCATAGGACAGGGAATAGTTTATATGAATTATCTGAAGAGTATGAATCAAACGGTACTATGAGATTTTTAGGAATGGCCATAATACTGAATTTCCTTCTGAAAAATAACCAGTTTGTACCCATAGATGAAGTTGAAACAAGCATTCATTATGAATTGCTATCCTATTTTATAAAAGTATTCTTGGCTAATAGCAATCAGACTTCACAAATGCTATTGACTACTCACGACATTAACCTATTAAATGAGGAGTTTATACGACGTGATACAATATGGTTTACGGATAAAGATGAACAGGGAGAAACAAATGTGGTTCGTCTTTCAGCTTTAGGGCTACATAAGAATCTCTCGCCTTATAATGCATATAAACAAGGTAAATTAGTGAAACTGCCATTCTTGGGTAGCCAGTATTTTGATTTAAATGATTGATGCAAAGGAACGAACGGTAACAAAAAGTTTATAGATAGAACATTAAAATGATTAATTTACAATTATCCAATTGGAAGAGCATACTACAGGATATTTATTGTCCTGTAATAGGCTCTATATGGGTTGCTCCTAATGGTATTTGGGATAATCATTTTGCTCACAACAAGGACAAAGATGATTTTCATCCGTCTGTTGTTGGAAGAGTATTTGATGAAAACAAAAAATGCTGGATAATTCCAGGAACGTCCAAAGACTATAATAAGGGCACAAATGTCTTTAGGGTAAAGATCAATCCAAATGATCCCGATTGTCCTTACTCTTACTTCTTGATAAAACTTAGAATGACATATAATTCTAAGGATTTAACTAATTTGCAACGAGGTTGGAATGGAATAGACTCCTTAAGTGACAGCCAAATAGAAGAACTCAAATTACAAATCAAATTTAGCCTAGGAATCAATGTTTAAGGAAGAATATCTATTAGAGTTGCTCTCTGGAAAACTAACATCCAGAGGCTACGCAAACATACTTGGTACGATTACTTCGATGGTGAGGAAATACCAGTGGAAGAAAAGTATCATAGTATCGGATCATAATGACAATGATTGGCAAAGTGATGATATTAAGGAATTGAGTCACCAGTTCTTTGAGTGGATTATATCCAAAAATAAGATTAAGTATTTGTCAAAAGTGCCATTTGAATATTTGTCTTATTATTTTACACAAATGTTCATTTCTTTTGTTTCAAACAGAATTAAGGAAGAACAACAAAAGGTCGGTCTGAGTTTTCAAAAGTGTCAGGAACTTGTTCAAGAAATATGCCAAGAAGACTATGATGAAGAAACTCACGAACATAGTGCTTATGTTAAAAGTTCAATGTCCGATGGTAATAATTGGATAGATAAGTTAGATGATGTCGTTAAGTATCTTGCTCATTATCCAATAAATGAAGATACTAAACATTTTAAGCCAATTGTTAAACTGGCAATAGAAGATATTCTTTTGTCGCTGATGGTTATGTATCGGTTTCTTCTTTGGCTAAAGCTGTCTTTGAATTATTAGATCAGTCAGTCTTCAAGACAAATATGTCAGAAAATCAAATTGTTTATAATCAACTTGACGATGAGCAAACCAAAGCAATAAAGACAATAATCGAAGACGTAGGTCAAGTAGATTCACGTATATTCTTAGAGTACATATTTCAGAATACAGGTGGTATATCATTATCATCCATCGCTGATAAGTATAACCTTCCGAAAAGCTCTGTCCATCGCAAGATAGAAGATTTTAAGAAAAAAAAATTTCTCTACTTATGTGCCTAATAATGAAGAGGAAGGTATTTCTTTCTTGCAAAATATTGCTTTAGCTTTGGACAAAATATCAGAAACGGGAGTATTACCATTATGACAAACGTAGAATATATGAACATCATAAATGATTTCCTCAAGAACCCGATAATTCCTGAGGTGAAAGAAGACATTATAGTATCAGATAAAGAATTGGCCAGCATTAACGACTTATTCGCTTCGAATGATGTGCCTGTCAATTATTTGCATCTACGTCCTAAAATCAAAGAGAATCAGATATGGACAATTAAAAGAAGTTATATGGATTACGAAGGAATACTCCAGTCGGCTGCTGCTCCTATTATGGTTTTATTGGTTTCTCAAGAAGAAATGATAGGAGAAGATGGAATGTTTGTTAGAGTATGTCCTATATCTCCATTTGTTGAAATGGCTTCTGAGAATGATCAAATTTGTGAAGAGGAATCAATAACAGGTTTTCCTTTCTTTATAGAGAGATGGAATGAGCAGCCAATTCTTACTGAAATTCTGGATAAATACGTAGGTGATTATTATTTGGATAGCTCTTCCAAAGACTGTAAGTTGACAAATGATCAAGAAGAATTCAGAGAAATAGAAATATCAAATGCTCGATTCTTAAACCATTCTGTGATTGCGTTTATGAATAATCTTTGAAAGGTCTGAGAATTTTCATTCTCTGTAGATGTTAACTATGAGGATTATTCTAAGACAAAACACATGCCTCAAATGAATGTCCTTAAGCCAAGATTGATTCCTCTTAATGGACATGAAGAATATGCGATGGCTGCCAGAACCAATAATATTGTTTCTGAGAATGATTGCATTGAGTTCAATTATGAGCATATGCCTTTCTTTATTGAGGTCAGGAAAAAGAAAGCAGAGTTCATTTTAACTATTATTCCAAAAGTAGAAGTAGTACTGCGGAATCTAGAAAACAAACAAATAGAAGGTACCTCAAATTCTGAGAGAATAGTATATGGAGGTTTGCGAAAAGGTTTATACCAAATAGATCTCCACTTCTGAATAAAACGATAACAATTAGATTAAAGTAATAATATGGCAGGAACTTACATCCCACTCATAAAAAGAACTAAATGGGTTGATCTTAGTAACGAACATAAAAAACTAAGAGAAACTGTAGAGTCTGATCTAAAAGAAGGCTGTAACAAAGGCAATATCCAACCAATAATGTTACAGGGGGCTTTTGGTATTGGTAAATCAACAACATTATACTATCTATTCCATTACGGTTGGGAAGTGCTAAAAACGCCTACCTTCTACATGCCTTTGGCTAAGATTGTTGATGCTGTAAAGAAGGAAGCAGAGTCATTGGAATCTGGTAAGGTTCAAAATAACCAACTTAGCAGAATTATCAATAGTATCATTAAAGAGCAGATCGACAAATTGAGAAACTCTAATTGGAATGATATAAGCGATATTGATTTCCCTGATTTTAAGTCTGGTGATGATTCTGAGAATCCAAGCTTAAACCAGTATTTGGAAGATTTCATTCCTGTCACATTGGATTCAAATAATACCAAAGAATCAGAAATTAGCAAACTTGTTTTTTCCGAAGAAGTTATCCGCCAAGCATTAGAAAGCACTACACCTCCTATACTCCTTGTGGATGAATTTGAGTCAAAATTCTATGAACTCAAACGTTATGTTGAATCATCTGGGGGTGGTATCCTTCGTGAATTGTTTGATCAAGTTGTTCAGACAAAACCTTTCTTATTAGTTATTGGCAATGGACCAGCTTCTGGCTATGAAGTAGTAAAAGAAAAGGGAACAGATGGAAATAATGATAGCGAAACAGCTGCTAATAGAAGACTGAAGACAATTCAGATTCCATTTCCAACGGTAGCCTTACTTAAACGTAAGTTTATGAAGGAGTGCGCTAATGGATATGTGAATTTTATATGGTGGATGTCTCGTTGTCGTCCAGGTCATATACAGAAATTGTGGGATGCCATTGATTATAGTATTTATAAGGAATATGATGCAACAGAATTCCTTGTAAAGGACATTTTCAATGAGCCAATAGATGAAAGTGGTGAAGAAGTAAAATACCTAAAGGTTTCTTATTTCAATCAAATGAATAGTTACATTCGTCCGATTGTTGGTAGACTTTTACTAGATTTTGAACCACAATCCATTAAGATTGAGGATTCATACAGAGAGGCAATGAAGGATAGTGCAGAAGATTTCTTCTGTACAGATGAGTTAGTATCTGTAGTAAAAGAACTCAATCCTGCAATTAGTGATGATTTTTCTGCATATCTTGAAAAGTGTAAAGAACAAGGGAAATACACAAGCGTTGATTATATAAGAAATGTTGGTAAGTATTTTAGCTATATTCTCTCTGCTTGTTCTAATTCTGACGGTAAAATTGCTTTTTCAACTGCATGCAGAAATAACAAAGAGAAAGCACTTGCTACAACTTTCTTGATTCCATTACTAGAGTTAACATACGACTTTATTAGTCAGTATGAGGATAATGAGGATCAAGTAACACGAGAGACAAAAGATTTTATCTTAGATTCTATCAAATTTATTGAATCTTCTGTCGAAGAGGAAACAATTGATGATAACTTTGAGAATCTTAATAGTATTTTTGAAACTTGCAAAATTAAATCAGGAAATGAGATTTATATGCAGTATTCATTACGTGCCATTAGGGAAATCATTGAACAGCCTATTGGCTCTCCGAAGTTGAAATATAAGGATATGAGTTTGGATAAAAAACTTGAATCCTCAAATTTCAGACAGAGTGTCCTTTTGACTTCTCGTAGTAGTGACAATACAATTATCTTTGTACCTATTTTAGAGGATGAACCTTTAAAAAAGTATATCCTCAGGCTTAAAGACTATATCAAATCACAAAAGAATGACTTGCATACCAATGCAAGTAAAACTATTAGAATAGTATATCTCCAAGAACATGAATATATAAGCCAACTGAAAGAAGAAGTATGTAAGGATGGTTCAGGTAACCTTCTGCCAATCTGTAAAATGAAAAAGTTGGTTTTTGAGGATTACAATCACTATCAGTTCAATTTTGGGGGACAAATAGCAGATTTTATTGACTCTGTGGCAAAAATTGTCATAGTAGCTGGATCTTGCAATGATATTGTTTTGATTGACGACAATCGTACATACGACTTCCATACAGCCATTGACGTTATTAAAAATAGAGAATGGACAAAGCAAAAGGAGGCTATTAGAACAATTGAACACTATTCCAGACTTGTATTGGAAGGGGATAGTTGTGTTATTAACACAATTTCTCTTGCGCAGAAAAAAGACCATGAGTCAGCAATGGAAAACCTAATCTGCGAAAAGAGGGATTATGAAGACAATATTCTTTGGGATTTTACCAGTCTTGAATCTGCAGATATAACTGATACAAAAAGTAAGTATCTTGCAATGTACTATATATTGGAGAATGCAAAGAAGCCTACATCAAGTTATCAATCATTATTAAAGATCCTTCAAGAAGTAGGAAACTTTAGAAATGCTTTGTATCTGCCCCCAATTGAAGATAGGATTAACGAATCCTTATTCTTTGATCAAATATTAAATATTTTATCAAGAGAAACTGCCAGTAATTGATGAGTTCTTATGATAATGAAGACTACATCATTAAACATCTGTGTTCTTTCACAGCTATGATGAATAATGAGAGATCTGTAAGTAAGTTGGACGAACTGCTGACTTTTATGAAGGATTCTCTAAATGATCATTGGATAGCTTCATATAATAATGATATGTCTTATGGATTTAGCAAGGGGCGTACATTGATAAATTGCTATATCTTAAAGCGTATATCGAAAAGATTGATTTCTCTTTGTTGCGTAGTCAGTTGAATACAAGAATTGAAGAAAAGCAAACAGAGCTTGTTTCAACAATATCGAATTCAACTCAACACATAGCAGCTATAACAGATTTGTTGTATTCTAAGAATTATGCGAAAGCGAATCCAGAGAAAATGCCTTTCCAAGGATATGTATCTGAATTACAATTGGTATCTAGATTACTGTCAAACTGTAAGAGAATCGTATTAGAAGACAAGGATGGTGTATCAATATTTGCAATAATTTCATCAATCGTATGGAGAATCTCAAATATAGTTTCACAAGCCAAAGTTGTTGAACATCAAATTAATGGTATTTTGATATCCTTAAAGAATAAGAAGGAACTTATCGAGAAAGAATATCAGTTACCTATCAATACAATATATCAGGATTCATTGACATCAAAACTTATTAACCTTTCTGATCTTAAGCCTAATGGTCAGCCACAAAGATATGATGGTGATTGGTGTTGGACACAGTATGCTAGATATTTGACGCCAAGATCAGAAGTTCAAAATGTCATTGATGCAAAATTGCATCCTGCAAAAGAAACTTCAATTGACGAGTCTGATATTCATAAGTTCAAGGCCTTTCTTCAAACAAGTTTGACTAATTCTACATATAAAGTTCGAATGGACGAAACCTTAAAGTTCTGTAGAGATTGTCAGGCAGAAGCATTGAGTTATACCAAGGTTTATGAATATATCAAAGATTTATTAAAAGAGTAACCATATGAATATTGATAAAATTACAAAGCAATACAATAAGGCTCTTGAGATAAAAAAAGGTGATAAATATGCCGAAACTCTTAAATTAGAGCTTAGCAAGCAAGAGTGGCAAGATGAGCTTAACGCAATTGAGGAAAGGATTTCAAACATCCTTACCAAAAAAGATTTTGAAAAATGCACAAAGCAACTTGAACAGTTATTTGATTCTTTGTATGAAAAAATGACAGCTCCAGGGTTAGATGCATTTGTGTCATGGGTTGAGGAACATACAAAGAATAACGAAAATAATATTGCTAAATTGCGAGATTTCCTAAAAGGTAATTATGAAACATATTCTTCTAGAATTGATTCAATATTAAGTACACTTGAAAACATTTCTTTTGATGATGACAAGTGTATATTTAATAAAATCATCTCTGAATTTAATAAAAAGTTGAAATCAGATGTCTCAGCATTTGTTAATAAGCCAGATGAATTTGAGAATAATATTGATGGATTCTTGACAGATTTAGAGGATGAATTTGTTGGTTTAGCAGACATTTCTGAATTGGCTTATACAAAGGTAGAAGATCTATATACGGAAGAACAAAAGAATGATGAGACAATATCATTCTATTCCGAAATAATTAAGCAGTCTATAAAAAATGGACAGAATCTTACAGCACTTAATGAGTCCGAAAATAAGTCAAAACTATACTTGCGAGTAAGAAACAGAATCGCGTCTATTAAGAAAGTAATAACCATACTTTCTGATACTGGCATCTCAAGTAATTCGGATGATACACTTAAGCAACTTTTCAAGAAGTTCGATGACACCATGTTGGCAACAAAAGGAGATGTAGCTGAATGCTTGAATAATTTTATTAAGAATACTTGGAATGATATTGAAGCCAAGTACATTGACATAAAAGAATTCTATGCAGAAGATGAATTGTCGTTTAATAAAACTTGGGATGGATTCGAAAAAGAAGGTGAGATAGATCTGCTCATAAAGAATTACAAGACAGTAAGAAACGCTAATGTACTACCACAGATACTTACTGTGAAATTTGAGGAAATCGTTCCAAAACTAAACAAATGTCATAATGAAATTGCAAAGCTCCATAGTTCAGAAATAAAGATTTTTGACGAAGTAAAAGACTGCTTTGATGAATTCTTGGCAAACTATAACAAGACCAAAAAAGCTATGTTGGAAAAGATTGCAAAAACTCATCCAGAATTACAAAATGATATTGACTCAATATATGATTCTGAAAATGGAACTCTGGCAACAATTGTGAATGGTTTAGGGCCACTCTCTGATTTTATGAATTCTATTTCTGATGAAACTTTAGATACAATGCTTGAGGATAAGAATAAAACTCAGCAGATATTTGAAGACATCATGAAAAAATCTGGATTGGAAACAGAGATAAACTGCTTCAACAAAAAGAGTCTTTAGAGTTAACGCCATCTGATTTAGATCATGACTATCTCCGAAAACTATTGGAGAGTGGACTTATTAAATTATCATATACAAAAGAATACTAATAATGACAAATATTGATATAATTCAGGCATTGGATAACATACGAATAAACAATTTGTATGTGCACAATTCAGAACTTGAAGGTGCAAAGTTCTCGAACGAGAAGTTGAAAGATCGAAAAGTGTATTTGGTAGAAACGCTTGCTGTAATCAATGCACTTGTTGAGCGTGGCACAATGATGTTGTATGGAGGACATGGCGGAGGAAAAACCACCTTGTCTAAGTATTTAGGTCAGTTGTTTTGCCATCTTACCAAGGAAAAGATTGAAGATTGTATATTGAGAGGACATCCACAATTGACAGAAGAAAAAATCCTTGGTAGTTTAGATTTTGCTCAAATGACAGGAAACAAACCACTTGATAATGGTAAGTTGTCAGTGGTCTGGAACGAATTTGTCACATCAAGATGGAAAATCATTGATGAGATAAATCGTTTATCTCCATACGCACAAAATATTCTATTGTCATTGCTCGCAGAAGGGTCAGTAAAATATCATGATCAGAGTATGATTGTTCCTGCTTTCACCCTGTTTGCAACCTTGAACCCAAAGGACAATGCGAACACAGAATTGTCTTTGCCATTCAAGGATAGATTTGCTCTTGCACTTCCGATAACCATGCCTGATTATGACAGTTTCAGTACTATTGGAAAACGAGATAAATCATCTTATAATGATCGTATTGAGGAATATCTTCAGGATGTTAATCTAGAAGAACTTCAAGAAATTGTTAAGAATATTCCATATACAGAAGAAGCCGAATTGTTTATCAACTACATAATTGCTTCATATCGCCTATGTGAAAGAGCCTTTAAGGAGTCTAATGATAACTTGTCTGTTGACAAGATTCTTTGTGAGAATTGTCATATGTGTGCACCAGAAAAAGTGTGCTCAAAAATCAAGTTACCACTAAGCGTCAGAGTAAAAGAAGACCTGTACAGATATGGAAAAGCTCTTGCATGGTTCCTTGGAAACAGAGAAGTCAATGTAAATCATATTGAGGTTTTAGCCCCATATATGATTTGGCATAGAGCTGTTCTGAGCAAAAAGTATGTGTCAACTTTAACTGAACATTGGAAAAATACAAATTCAGGGAAGCAAACATCCATTTTTGTAACAAATATTGATTTAGATGGAACTCGAAATATCATACAAATGATCAAAAATGAGTTTGATGGTATTAAAGATCTTCTTATGGGTTTTGAAAGAGTTAAGACAGGAACACTTTCAGTTCCAGAATTCAATGAGTATCTTAAAGAAATAAGAAACTCATCATATAATTCTCTTGTAATATCTGCAGAGATTGTTCCAGTCTTAAATGAAAAATATGCTCCAGTTTATGATAAGATTGTGTCCTATAACAACCAGATAGATAACTCAAAAGGTGACATTTCGAAGCTTAAGGCTATAAAATCAGAATTAGCATTTAGATATGATATTCCCAATCGACAGTACATTTCAGAGCGAGTTAACCGTTCTATCAAAAAGATAGAAATAAAGGAATATACATTTAAGCTCGAAAAAGATTCAATAATATCGAATCCTCAACTGTCATCTCTTATTCAAGCGGTTATTCCTGGTACCGATCTTGCAAATGGTGACATACAAAAAGTAAAACCATTTAAGTTGTTGGATATTACACGAGATGCATGCGACTTGTCAGTTAAGAGATTGAAAAAATATATCTTTACCTACCAAGGGGACGAAGATTCTGAATTATTCAAATACTTACAAGCAAACAATGTCAATTGATATTGAAACATATAGATTGAAAGCCCAAGAAGCAATTGAGTATGTATTCGTCAAGGAGTATCACAATTCCTTGGGGATTCCTATGCCTATTGTCAAAATGCTTTTGCCGGATGATGCTAATTATTCAACTGGGCAATACTATATTACTATAGATAAGACTTGGCAGATTCATCTTAATTTCGGAAAACTTCCTATAAGTTATCATGAGTTTCAGAATGAAGTAAAAGTACTTACAAGACATGAAATAGAGCACTATATGTGTTGCCCATTTGATGTAATTACTCATTTTAGAATGCTAAAAAGAATTAGAGATGTTTATTATAAGCATTTCTCTCATCTTGGTATAAATATCGAGTATGCGTGTGGAGCAATTTCAAATCAAGCAGCTGATATTATTGTTGATACAAAAAACTATTATAGACATAGTAAAGAAACTTTAAAGAGTGAAATCGATTGGATAAAAATAGGTGCAAATATCAGTGCTTGTCCAAGGCATTGCAAATTAATGTTTCTAACAAAAGAGGCAATTTGGAAAGAAGATCTTGGTATAAATGAAACTGATCCTGAATTTTTAAAAATTGTCCATCAATTAGCTGATTCATTCACGAAAAACGGCATAGAAGATAAATCGTCATTTTAGATAAAGTTGAAGAATATGCAGAAATATTCTTTAAACTATATGTTGAAGACCAAAAGAATCCCCAGCAGAGTAGTCAACAAGGATCTCAGCAACAGAGCGGTCAGCAGGGACCTCAGCAACAGAACGGTCAACAGGGATCACAGCAACAGAGCGGTCAGCAGGGACCTCAGCAACAGAGCGGTCAGCAAGGATCACAGCAACAGAGCGGTCAATGGGGTGTTGGTAGACCTAAAGATGGCGATGAACACGGAAATGCTTTTGTTTTTGCGGATCCTGATAAAGTCAAAGAAGCAATAGAAGTACTCGCAGAAGAAACCTCTGTAGAAGAGTTCATCGACCTATTAGCAATTGCTGGTATTATAGGTATGTCTGATAAGCAGAAGGGAGTTCTTTGGTTTAATGTTCAAAGTGCTAATATCATACCAATTGTTGAATTTTCGAATACAGGAAACAAGTCTTCATATACATATCCCTCTGTATGGAGAATTGGTGACCCAATAGAGGAGCTGGATTTAATGTTAACATATATGACATCTCCACGACTTATTCCTGGAATGACTACAAAAAAGTGGGGATATGTATCTAATGATGATAATGGTACTGAAAGCAAACAAATGGATTTGTTGTTGGTCGTTGATACATCCGGTAGTATGGGGTCTGCGATGAAGGAATCTGCTAATATGCATCAGGCTGTTCTTGCATCATATGGTATTTTATCATACTTTGAATCAACAAAAAGCAAGGTTGCATTTATAGGATTTAGTGATAAATTGATGCATACGTTGATTGGAGTGATAAATATGATGACGTAAGGGAGCGTCTATTAACAAATGGTCACGGTGGAACTAAGTTTCCAATTTCAAGAATTAAATCAACGTTAGACGTAAGATCTAGAGATCTAGTTACCGTGTTGATTACAAATGGTGACTTAGGCAATATCAATGAATCTGTAAGCTATTTCCGTGATTATTTGAATGATGATAATAAGTTATATATATTTTTACTTGGTGGTTCAAAATCTCTACATAGCTATGAACCATTAAAGAATATTGGCGCTAAAATTTATAATGCAAATAATGCAAACGAATTTTGCGATATGGTTTTAACCGATATGGAATAAGAGGTAAGTATATGAAACAGATAGAACTCGTCGTTGGTGGCATAACCAAGCTGGCAGTTGATGCAATCGTTAATGCAGCTAACCGCTCGTTGTTAGATGGTGGAGGAGTGGATGGTGCTATTCATCGTGCTGCAGGTCGCGAACTCTTGAAGGAGTGCATGACTCTTGCGGTTGCGAGACTGGTCAGAGTAAGATAACAGGGCATATAACTTGCCTTGCAAGTATGTAATCCATACCGTCGGACCTGTTTTTATGGTAATGGTGACGAGTCTCAGTTGCTGGTTTCATGCTATAAGACTGCACTTGACATTGCTAAGGAAAAGAGCATTTATCGCTTTCCCTTGTATTAGTACTGGTGTGTATGGCTATCCAAAGGCAGAGGCTGCTTAGATTGCGTTGAAGGCAATTCATGAGAGTGACTTTGATGGTAAAGTAATCATCTGTTGTTTCTGTGAGTCAGATGCTACATATTATAAAATATAAAGGGGAATCGTTATGTTCGATAGAACTCTAAACATTTAAATAAATAGTAGGTCAATACGTTATATATAAAATGGAAGTACTAGACATTCACCAACTGATAGGCGGGGTAACAAAATATGATAAGAAGGGGCTCTGGAGGTGAAGAAACCGAAAAGTTGGTGCAAGAGTGTGAGCACCTTTGCCAATGGTATTGGTGGCAGACTCATTTGGGGTATTGCTAATGATAAAACTATCGGTCGGTCTTGATGACGTAAAAGATGATGCGGAGAAGATCAGCAAAGCTATCAAGTCTCACATTGATCCAATACCTGATTCAACCTCTCGTTCGCAAAGGCTGAAGACAAGGAGTTCGTTGTACTCACAGTGATGCCTGGTGCTCAGATATCTTATTATAACATAGATGATGGACCGATGTAGGCATTTGTTCGTGTTGGTAACTAGAGTGTAGTAGCTAGTATCTTGAAGCACAAAGAACTGGTGCTGAAGGGTAGTAACATGTCGTATGAGCCTTGTGTATTGTTGGAAGTTCGTGGATATGGTATTTACCGTGCTTCGTGCCACATACTTTAAGCGCACTAAACGTTTGTTTGAGAATAGCGACTATGAATCATTCGGCATTATCAACGAGAAGTGTGAACTGATTAATACTGGTGCTCTGCTCGCAGACTATCCTCCTGTTCGCCACTCACATTTGTTCTGTACTCGCTGGAATGAACTTGACAAGGCTAATGGTATGGTGGTTAATTTTTGAATAAAATTATCATTGAAAGATATTTTACCAAAATAAATTGAACAATATTAGCTTTTTACATTGAATTTTGATATATTTGCATTAAACTACAAATTATTTCAATTATGAAGCAATTGAATAGGATTAAAATAGTCCTTGTTGAAAAGAATAAAACGGCTAAATGGCTCTCTGAGCAAGTTGGTAGGAATGTGACATCTGTTTCTCGTTGGTGTACTAATGCTTCACAACCAGATTTGGAAACATTATTTCGCATAGCGGAACTTTTGGATGTTGATGTAAGAGAATTGCTTCATGTAGAAAAGGATAAATCTAAATAAGTATATCAAGATGGCTATTCCGGTAAACATAGAAGACTTGCTTCATAAGCGTAAAATAGAATCCACCCGTATTGAGTTTAAAACAGGATGGAATCCAGATAAAATTTATCGCACCATTTGTGCTTTCGCTAATGATTTTGATAACATTGGCGGAGGATACATCATCGTAGGTGTTCAAGAAGAAGAAAACACAGGTATCGCAAAACGGCCAGTGACAGGTATTCCTATAGAGGAACTTGATAAGATACAACGTGATATGGTTGGGTTCAATCATAAGATTGAGCCATTCTATTTGCCACGAATCGACATGCAGGAGATTGACGGGAAATACGTTTTGCTTATTTGGGTGCCAGCTGGAGTGAACCGTCCTTATAATGTACGTGAACGAGTTACAGCAAGTAATCAGTCGCCATGTAAGTGGTATGTTCGTAGTGGAACCAATACTATTGAGGCGAGAGGTGAAGTCTTAGATGAATTGCGTGAGATGGCGAATCGTACTCCATTTGATGAAAGGGGTAATGAGAGTATAGAGATAACAGATATTTCAAGAGCCTTGGTTCTGGATTACTTGCAAACAGTCAACAGTCGTTTGGTTGCTGATTTCGAAAAGCTGTCCCTGTTCGAGTTGTTGTCGCAAATGGACCTGCTGGTAGGGCCCGTTGAACGTCAACTAGTCAAGAATGTGGCCGCTATGATGTTCTGTAAGAATCCTGCCAAATTTTTCCCGACAACACAAGTAGATATTGTTATCTTTCCCGAGGCTGCATTAAGAATCCCAATAACATGATTGAGGTTCCAAAGATTGTTGGCCCTGTTCCCGATATGATAAAACAGGCATTGGACTATATCAAAACGAATGTTATCAAGAAACGTATCATTAAGCAGAAAGACAAGGCTGAATCTATAATCTTCTTCAACTATCCTTATCAAGCAATTGAAGAGGCAGTCGTTAATGCTTTGTATCATAGAGATTATCAAGAACGAGAACCGGTTGAGATTACGATTGAGCCAGAAAAGATTTCCATTCTTAGTTATGCCGGTCCGGACCGTTCCATCAGCATTGATGCTATCCAAAAGGCTGAACGTCTGAAGTCACGCCGCTACCGTAATCGTCGTTTGGGCGATTATCTCAAAGAGCTTCAGTTGTCCGAAGGTAGAGGAACCGGTATCCCAACCATACAAGACGAATTAAGAAGAAATGGCTCTGCTCCTGCTGTGATTGAGACAAATGAAGAGAGAAGTTATTTCTTGATTGAGATTCCTTGTAGAGAAGGTTTTGGTGATAGAGTCTTGATTGGGGATGATTTTATTTCCTCAGATGGTGATAAGATAAATGATAAGATAAATGATAAGATAAAAAGTGTCCTGTTAAAGATTTCAGAACTAGGAATAGCTAAAAGAAAAGACTTGCATGATGCAATAAAAATATCAATGCCTACTATTGATAGAATCCTTAAGCAACTTATTTCAGAAGATCTTAATTTGATTGAGTATCAAGGTTCGCGTAAAACAGGCGGTTATGTATTGACAGAGAAAGGCAAAGCCTTTATAAAATCAATGAATGAATAATATGTCAAAAAAACAAGAAATAATAGGACTAATTGATGCGGATCTACTTGATAATGGTACGCGTCACCCAAATCTTGTATTACTAAAATTGGCAGGATTTTTCCAAGATAATGGAATTCCATTTGAATTAATTCTTGATCCTCAGGCAAATACTTTACATTATACAAGAATATATTTGTCTTGTGTCTTTACGTTTACCAAATTACCAGAACTATATATACGATCAAAAGGAACACCGGAAGAAAAGAAGTTTAAATGTGGAGGAACTGGATTTTATGCCAATGAAGTAAGTGTAATGGAATATCGTAGAAAACGTGAACAAGATATGAACCAATTAGAACATGATGAATTCCTAAATACTCTTAGAAACTTTCATGGAGGTAAAGAGTATGGGATTAGCATGTCTCGTCAGATGCCTTACTATCATTTATATGATCAATTTATTAATCAACAAGTTAAGAAAGGTTTTAAACGAGAAAAATTTAAAGATTATCAAAAATATTCAATAGGTTTTTTAACCCGTGGTTGTGTAAGACATTGTCCATTCTGTGTTAATAAACTAGAGAATTGTATATTACCATATTCTAAATTACAATGGTTCTTGGATGATGAGAAAGATAAAAACGGAAAACTTGTTCGGCCATATATCTATTTATGGGATGACAATTTTCTTGCTTCTGACCCATCTATTTGGAGACCACTACTGAAGCAACTTATAGAGACTAAACGCCCATTTCAATTCCGGCAAGGTCTTGATGAACGCATGTTAGCAGAAAGTCCTTATGGCGAAGAAATGGCAGAAATGTTATCACGGTCGCGTTATCATGGTGATTTTATTTTTGCTTTTGATAATTGGAAAGATCATGATATAATTGAAAAATCACTTAAAATCTGGAAACGTTACAATCCAAAGAAAGGTACAAAGTTCTATTTGTTTTGTGGTTTTAAACAGTCTCCAACAAAAGTAGATATATTTTATAAAGACATTTGGGAATTATTTCAAAGAATTAAAATACTCATGCAATATGGATGTGTTGGATATGTGATGAGGCATGAAGACTATCATAATGCCCCAGTATCAAATTTTTATGTACAAATTGCCAGATGGTGTAACCAGCAGCAGTTTTACAAAAAATGTCTTTTTGGCAATTTTGTTATAGAAATCAATCTTATTGGGAAGAAAAGACATTAAAAATAACTACACGGCCAAAGCTAAAAACATTCGATGAATTTGAACAAGATATAAGAGATGGATATTACGATAGAGTCAAAATGTGTTTATCATTAAAGTCTCTAATAAAAGTTCTAGAAATGTTTCCTAATCATAGGGCAGAATTGATAGACATGTTTAACTATTCAATGTCCGAACTTGTAGACGAAAATCTTTGGAAGTAATCAAATTATAAATAACTCACAACAATATGGCAATCATTATTAAATCTCATAAAGATACTCTTCTAATTGACTCTACTATTGGTATTAATTACAATAGTGGTAATGTACTTCAGGGAGAAAAAGATATGTATGAACGTATTGTACGAGATTGTGAAGCAAGTTCTTTGACATGGTATATGTGGTATGATAAAACTTTCAACATACCATATGGAGGTCAAAATGAAATACAGATTGATTTTCTCCTTATATGCCAAGAAGGTGCAATTATTGTTGAAGTTAAAGGTGGTATAATTGAGTTGATAATGGGGTTCTTTTATTATAGCTATAAAGGGGTCTTAAGGGAAATGAGTAGAACACCATTTAAGCAAGCTCATGATTATAAATGGGCATTGTTAAATAATGGGATATTAAATAAGGATCAAATATTTGTTGATTATGTATGTGCTTTCCCTCATAGTACTCTTGACATATCACGTGACTCTTCTCAAATCAACCTTTCTCATAAACTTTGGAATAAGTTAGATCAAGATAGTGATAATTCTTTTGCAGACTTCTGTTTAAGTGTAATTCGTAAAAATAAACGTTCTAAACGTATAATATCAAAGACAGAATTACAGTCTATTGTAAACTCACTTGCTCCATCAATTGAAGATCGTTATAAATATTCACTAACTTCGCTTCGCGAGTTTTGGATTGGTTACAGATTGACAATCTAAGTATTCTAGAAGGTTTGAGAAAAAATCCTAGAATATTAATTGAGGGTGGACCAGGAACAGGAAAAACCACTATGGCTAAAGCATTTATTAAAAGACATAGTGGTCTTAAGGGGTTATATCTATGTTGGACAGGACTGCTAGCAAGTAAGGTTCGGCTTGATTTAGATAAAGAACGATTAAGTTCATGTACTGTCAAAACATTCAATAATTATATCAAGGAAATAACAAATATAGAACTTAATATTAAAAGTGATAATAGTCAATATGATGTTTACAAACTTTTAAGCAAAGAACTCAGTAAAATTACTAAGGTAGATTATGACTATATTATTATTGATGAAGCACAAGATGTCATTGATAAAGGTGTTGATATTGTGCTCAATGAACTATTAAGTTCACAACACAATGGTCTTAAACAAGGACGATATCTAGTATTTTATGATCTTGAACAAGGATATAATAATGTTAGTCGAAATTTGAATGAAAATATTAATAAAATAGCAAAATACGCAGCATGCTTCATACTTGATGAGAACAAACGTGTTCCTACAAATAAACTTATTGTAGAATATGCCAATAAAGTATTGTCAGTTGAACATTGCCAGGAAGCTTTTGAGTTATATTTAGATTCTCTTAAAGGAAATGATATAGCAGGACTTACAATATCTTTCCATGATAATGTAAGAGAAGTAAAAAAAACTATTAAAGAACACACCAAACATCTATTTCAATATTGCGGAGAAATTTCTTCTACAACATTGCTGATACATTCTGATTTTAAATATAAAGAAAATGAAGATGATGATTCAGTATATGATATAATAGCAGAAATGGAGTCATTTCTTGAAGTTTTATCTGAAAAAACTATAGAAAGGAAGTCTAAGGAATTGTTAGCCTTTACAACGATACTTAAATATAAGGGTTTAGAGGATAACAATATAATACTTGTCATCCCAGCTTCAAAGATCAAGAGTTCATGGGATAATTTTCTATTCGAAATTTATGTCGGTATGACACGGGCAATCATGAATTTGGACATTATTATTCTTAAATCTAATTAATATGTTACACGACAACTTTATAAAAACAGCAAAACAGGAAAGCCATGAATTCAAGGCTCTTTTGAATATACTATCTTCTCTTAATTTACATACTAAAGAAGGTAGAAAGTTGTTGTGTGTTCTGAATAATATTATTGATTATTACATTAACAGAGAAGTGGAATATAGTGATGATGTCAAAATGCCTATAGTATATTTCCCATTATGTGAAGATTGGGCTCAGATGTTATGTGAGGAATTTGTTGCATTAAAGATGTCGTTACTTTGGGGTAAAAGCACTCGTACAAATATACTTTCCTCATATAAGTCAAAGCCATTTATATATTTGCCAGAAAAAGTTAATAAAAAGGAGCGTGAAGCATGTTCTAAACATTTTAGATTTAAACGGGATGTTGCAAAATACTTAACAGATGACATTTTAGATATGCCTTCCAACGCAAATGAGAAATGTTTCTTTTATAGTCGTACTTTATCTGATGAATATAATCTCTCATTAAAGACTAAAGGACATTATCATTTTATTCAAGATGTAGTTGGAGATTCTTTTTCAACAGAAAAATCTCTAATCATTTTAAATGGAGATGAGGATGAAGTATATAAAAAATAGAACAAAATGATGGGAGGTTTAAAATCCCCCATATATTCCTTTTTCTTCAGAAAATATTGATGGGCGTAACATTCAATTATGTATGAAAATGCAACGCTCAACAATTAAAGAATATAATGAAGACTATGATGCTGGTATTCATAATGTTATAGCATTTTTATTTTCGCAAAAACCTTATAGACTACAGAGGATATACGAAAATAAACACAGTTTAGTAGAACGCTGGCAACGTGAAAAATTTGCTGAAACGCGTGATTTTATATCATTCACAAAAGCAGAAATGGATTACTTATTTGAACGTCAAGAACCATGTATTGATTTCTATGAATTAGGATGTGAAATAAATGCAGAAGAATACCAAATAAAGAATACATTTGATTTTATGATTCAAGATATTGCTCATGAAGTAAAACTACGGAATGAATTGGCGATTTGTTTTACAGATCAAAGTTTATCAAAGATAAAAGAGGAGATTCTAAACCTTAATTCTGAGGTAAATGAAGAGTATACAGATTATTTTTTACAACTTATTCATAATAAATACAAAACAGAACTTACAGAAATCTTATATAACTGGATAAAATTCCATGAGATTGCAGTAGTTTTGGATTACAACATAGATGTGTATTATAAAAAACAATTAAAATTCTTCTTACAGTCTAAATGTGGTGCATCTTCGGTTAATTTTTATACATTTAAGAATTTTAAAGCTCATAAAGATGGCTTAGTTTTCTTAAATTCAATACATGAACAAAAGATCCTTGTTCTATCAATGCTTAATCATTGTACGGGACGGAGTTGGGCAATATATCCAAACTCTTTTGATCAGTATCATCTTAATCCTGGACAAAGTGTTCTACAAATAAATAATAAGATTGTATTTGATCCTCGTTATAGTTGGTATTCTTATCGCTATGAAGAACAATTAAGATTACTTCTAAATTCAAACTATCGTGTTAGATACGTGAAAAACGGTATACAGCTTCCTGATAAACCGATAAAAATAGGTATTGAGCCCAAAGAAGATGAAGATGAACAAAATGTTCGTGACAGGCAATCAGGAGTTGAACAAAACAGAGTGAAAGTTTCATTTGGACCACGTCAGCATAAAGTGTTAGATGAATATGATTTTGTTTTATGTAAATATATGGATGAAATTTCAATTTGTACAATTCTAGATGTTTTACGTGATTTTGAAGACCCAACAGTTATTTCAATTCAACCATTGACAGATTTTTATCAACCACTTGAAGATCTTCTTGATAATGAGGAGCGTAGAGCAGGTGAAGGTGAATTAATGATACGAAATAATCCAAAGTATTGCTTAACTGATGAAGAGAAACTATCAAGCCGAGAAATGTGGAAGATCCTTTTAGGGCATCGAGTAGCACAATATGGAGAACAAGTTGTTTATAATGATATAATGAAACCACTTCTTCCAGCTGAAAGGATACAATTTATTTCATTTAAACGATGGTTAGACACATCTGAAAATTCAGTACTTCCTCGTAGTAGACGTATGCAAAAGAGAGTGATTGAAGAATATCTTCAAATAGAGGGATATATACTCGAATGTTAAGACATAGAAAGTCAAGAATAAGTACAAATACTGAAGGTAAAAATATAATTTTCAGGACATTTTTAATTCACTGTTTACTTGAAACAGACATGAAGAAAGCCTATAAAGAGTTAAGTAATGAAGTTCTTGATTATCTTAATATTGGTAGTGAAAATGATATTAAGATTATTTTAGATCTTATAAAAGACGGCACTATAAATTTTAGACTAATTAAATCCATAAGTTATGATCAAAGATAAAAGAAATTCATTGGAATCTTTCATTAAGGAACAGTTAATAGGTCCAGGTGGTTGCGGAAATAATTTTGGAGTATATGTTTCTAATGAAAATGAGAAAGAACTTGTATGTGAAGTACTTAATACAACGCCAGGCTCTATTTATAGTACAGGCATTCTTTTCCCACGAAAAGATAATCAGTCATTATTTATGTCTGATCTAAAATACGAAATGAACGACGATGAAAATATTGGTGATGAAAATTTATCAGATGAGGATTCGGACGAACAAGGAGATGACATGAGGGATTTAGGAAATCAAGAAGAGGATGAAGATATTAATTCGCTAAGTCGTAGATTCCCTGATAGAATAGGTATATCTTGTTGTGTTAAAAACATTAAATCTTTAACTTCGAGTTCTAAAATAACAATTTCAGGACGTTATTATAAAAAATTATCTGAGAAAACACGTTTATATGTAAATATAGAAGATTATGATTTTTTTGAGAAAGTATATTCTATAGAAAAATGTAAAGATTTATTTTCTCAGTATTTCAGATACCAAGACAAAAAACTAAGTTTGTTAAAAGTTATAAATAAAGCACAGGACTTGAAGGATTTTCGCGATAAAATGCGAGAACTTAATAAATATTTTTGTTCAATTATAGCTAAAAATCCTAATGGAGAATATGATTCAATTTATACAGATAGCTCTTTCCAAGATAAAAACAAATTTTTAAGTGCATATAAAGAACGACTATTTAAATCCCTAAAATACGTAAACAGAGAAGGTGAATATTTGAGTCCGGATAAGGTTGCAGAACATAAAGTTCGTATTGCAAAAATAGAACAATATGAAACTTTTTTATCTTATTTTGAAGATATACTATCCATATGTGATTCTAAAGGATTCGGGTTCTGGGTAGGAACAAACTTTTGTAAAGAAATTGATTTATCAGCATTTGCTTTTGATTTTGAATCAGGGAAGAGAAAGATCATAATCCCCCCTAAAGAAGGTGTTACAAAAGGAATAGTAAAGTATACTCTTACTCCTGAAGTCGAAGCTTCTTTGTCCATATGGTTACAGATTTATAAGGGAATCAATGGTAAGACATATTTAAAAGTAATGCTTGCTAATGACTCTACTAAGGTTAAGGTTGATACTAAGCATTACTATTCTATTGTTGCAGAGAAGATTAATGAGTTAACATTTTTTGGAGTTAAAATTGACGTCTCAAGTTCTGAAATTATACCATATAGAAACGAAATAAATCCAGAACTTGATGATTGTGAAGTAAGCAGTTTGCAGTATCTTTATCGTAATATTGAAGATTATGCTATTGGCCACATCTGTTCTGCAAATTGGTACTATGATAATAATGGAATTATACACGTTTGTTCAGAGTTTATGCCGTCTGTTGAAACACCTGATGTAGAACCAGAACCACGAGATAAGACTAAACACATTTTTGATGAAAAGACTAACAAATTCTTACCAAAGAAATATGTAGAAGATAATCAATATCTTCAATTTAAGTGGCTTTCTGTCCTTTCTTCTAATACAGATACTGAGATTGTTGAAGGCCTTCGTAAATTTGCTGATTCATATCAAATATGGATAAAGCAATTAGATGCTGCTGGCAACTCGATTGGACGAGAGAATATTACTAAATGTGAGAAGGACTATCAGAGAATAAAGAATAATATTGATGAATTCTTGACAAATCCTGATAAGATGAAGATTTTTCGATTAATGAATACTGCTATGTTTATGCAGCTTTGGCATAGTAAAAGTAATAATCAAGAACAAGTCTTAAAGGATGAAAAAATTTTAAGTTTTGAATATTATAAAGATAAAGCGCTAGATACTACAATTTTTCCTGGAGTTGTAGCTGCATGGCGACCTTTCCAGCTTGCGTTTATTTTGCTTAATCTTGATGGAATTTTCCAAAGTAAGTGTGATCCAAAATGGGAAAAACGCAATGAATTAGTAGATCTTGTATGGTTTCCAACCGGTGGAGGTAAGACTGAGTCTTATTTGGGTATAATTGCATTAGTCATAATAAATCGTAGATTGTTGCTTAAAAATGGAGCTGGCGATGGCGTTGCTGCAATAATGCGTTATACATTACGCTTACTTACAACTCAACAATTTCAACGTGCGTTACGACTTATTCTTGCATTAGAACAGATTAGGAAATGGGATAAATACAATTTAGGAGATAAAGAAATTTCTATTGGCCTATTTGTTGGAGAAAGTTCATTGCCTAATCATTATAAAAATCTAGCTGAAGAAATTCGAAAAAACTGGGTTTCTGATGGAGGACATGGACAAATACCACTAGATCGTTGTCCTTGGTGTGGTTCTTTGCTTAGAGATAAAGAAGTATCTGTTGATCATTATTATTTTGGATGTAGTAACAAAAAAATGTACATATGGAAAACGAAACTATCTGCCTATCAGACTTTGTGATGACCATGTATATGAAGAGCCGCCAACATTACTATTTGGGACTGTAGATAAATTTGCTCAACTTGCACGCCGAGTTAATGTAAATGAAGCGTGTGCAGATTCTAGACGTTTATTTGGAAATGGTACAGGATGCAATCCACCAGATTTGATTATTCAAGATGAATTACATTTGTTATTAGGTCCATTGGGTTCTGCAGTAAGTTTGTTTGAAGCAGCTATTGATCAGTTGTGTTCATACAAAAGGCAGGATGGGCTTGTGATTCGTCCTAAGATTATATCATCAACAGCTACCACACGTAATACCAGTTTTCAAGTGCGAGCTCTATATGATCGGGATATTTGTATCTTTCCTAAAAATGGAACAGATTATGATGACTCGTTTTTTGCTTTCTATAAAAGGGATAAACAAGGAGAAAATGATAATTGGTCGTACGTTTCTAAACGCAAATATATTGGTATAATGCCTACTGGACGTACTCAGATGACTACTCAAATGCGTTTAGCTGCAATTTTATTTGTACATCGAGCACTGTATGAACGTAAAAATAAAGCATTGTTAGAGATTAATGATAAGTCATTTATAGAGGCTGCAGACTATTATTATTCGATAATTTCTTATTTCAACTCATTAAAAGAGGTAGGAAAAACTGATGCTCAATTCTATCTTGAATTTACTAAGTATACTCGTCGTTTATTTAAACGAGTACTTCGATTTACTGATATGTTGGAATGTTTTTATGCATATAACGAAATATTCTCTAAGACTGAGTTGACTGGTCGTTTATCTGGTGGTGATGCAGTAAAAGAATTAACAAAAGTACAAACAATAAAATGGGATCCTAATAAACGATTGCCATATTTAAAAGAAGGTGAAACAAATATATATAATAGTGCAATTCTTCCAGCTGATTATATTTTAGCAACAAATATGATATCAGTGGGACTTGATGTAAGCCGTTTTAATACAATCATAATTAATTCTATGCCTAGAAATATCGCTGAGTACATTCAAGCAAGCTCTCGTGTCGCACGTGATAAAGAAGGATTAGTCTTAACGTTACATAATCCTTTTCGTTCTCGAGATATGTCTCATTTTGAAAGGTTTAGAGAATTTCATGAAAAGTTATATTATTATGTTGAGCCAATCTCCATTACTCCTTTTTCACCAAAGGCTGTAGAAAAGTATATGCCTTTATATATGGCTACTATAATTAGACATTTATACAAGAATCTTGCTGATCGCAAAGATGCAAATAAAATGTCCATTCCAATCGCAACAGAATTAAAATCTGAGCTGAAAAAGTATTTTGAGAATCGTTACGCAAGGACTCAGGCTCTTGATTCTACATTACATGCACTAGAGCGCGAAATCATAACAAAAGAGCAATTATCTTACATATATGAATGGATAGATGTAAGTCTTGACCAATGGGTAAATAAAGCAGAACAATATGGTGATTCTCTAGTCTATTATGCAGCTGGGCGAAAAGGTGCTGAAGAGGTATCTTTGTTAGTTTCTACAGATGATTATTCGGAGCAAAAAGCTGCTAGCAAGTGGATAGTACCATCCGCATTAAGATTAGTTGAACCTGAAGCTGTCCTTCACATTTTAAATAAATAATATTATGGATATACGTAAAGAGAATCAATATAATCAATCTATGGGCAAGTATAAAATCTTGTCTACTGCTGCAGGTGTAGGATCTATTATTACTACCAAGTGGGGTGGTTTTATTATGCCATTAAGTATTAATAACTGGAAATTTGTGGAGGTGGTATCAAATAAAATAAAGGAGATACAATCACAAACATTAAATATCCCAAAAATTCAAGAAGAATGTGGTGTTGAATTGATTGAAGATCCGCGTTTTGTGGATTTTTTAAATGTGAAAAAAAGGTTTACCCAATTAAAATGTTTTGTTGCAATACCTCATATTCTACTGAATTCATTTAATCAAATACAACGTAAAGGTAATCCACTTTATGAATCTATTAAAGCGCGATTTGGAACTGAATTAGGCGAAGATATGTTTTATATCCCTGCTATTAATTTTCCTCAGTGGTTTATTTCTGCTAATTCTGAAATCAAACCTCTTAATGAGTGGCGTAAAGAATGGCAAATTCGTAAATGTAATGATGGGAAAATGACATATTTTGTTCCTCCACGCGATCCTAATAAGAAAACTTATAGAAAAATAAAGGCTGAAGTTTTACATGATGATGTAGAATATGGTCTATTAAAACCAGTTCCACTTATTCTTATTTGCCCAAATGGTCATATATCAGATATCCCATGGTATAAGTTCTTCTGTGCGTCTCTTAAACATGAGAAAATGGATGATGATGCAGGTTTCGAATTGTTTGGTTACGACTGTGAAGATTGTAGTTGTGGAGGTAAGCATAATATTAAATGGCTTAATTCTCGTAACCAAGCAGAATCGTGGGGCACACTAAAATGTTCAAAATGCGGTTATTCTGTTTCATTAGCTGGTATAATGAATATTAAACCTTATTGTCGAGGTGAACGTCCATGGGTTAACAAAGATAATGCATATGAACGATGCTTGTCTACTGGCCAAAAGACTAAGATGCAAGTAGCAATGGTAACTAGTAATAGCATATACTATGCAAGTGGTTTTAGTAGTTTATATATTCCTAAAGATTTTATTCCATTAAAGCCTGGGCAGTTGAATGATCAGGCTCGTATGGTGTTAAGTAAAGTAACTGAGAAATATAATACAATGGTTACTAGAAGGCCAGAAATGACTCAAGAAGAATTTTGGAAAAAAAAGTATAATGATTGTGATGAATTTATTGAGGATGCAAATCTTAACTGGCAGTGTAGTCTGACAGATTTTGATTATGAAAATATCAAAAATATGTTTCTTGGATTAATTGTAGAAGACGAAGATAATGATCCTGTTGCAACATATCGATTAACAGAATTTGAAGTTCTCACTGATATTCATGAACCCAATCGAAAATCTAAAGGATTAGAGTTTAATGAAATTATTATTCCTAACTCTTTACAGCCATATTTTAAAACAATTAAACAAGTGAATACAGTTTCTCTTACAAATACACAGTTAGGCTTTGGTCGAGTAAACATGCCAACATCTAAACTTGATGATAGTGGGAAGATTGTGGCACCAGGTGATGAGATGAAGCCCATTTTTGATGGAATACCGTCTGACATATATGTATTACCTGCTAATCAAATATATGGTGAAGGCTTGTTTTTGCATTTGATATGGCTACTATTGAAAGGTGGGCTGAAGAAAATGATTTAAATGATCATTATAAATGTCAACTTGATAATGGGGCATTAGGAGAATTTTTATATCAGGAGATTTCTCTTTACGGAAGAGCTAAATTTTATCTACTTCATACATTTAGCCATGTGTTAATGAAAGAACTTGAATTTACTTGTGGTTACCCTACTGCAAGTTTGAGTGAGCGGCTATATTACTCAGACAAAATGTGTGGCGTGCTTATTTATACAGCAGATGGAGCAGAAGGCAGTATGGGAGCCTTGTATGGCAAGGACAGCCTCGACTTATTAGTAGTATTATTGAATCTGCAATGAAACGTGCAGTAAATTGTTCTTCAGATCCTTTATGTTGGGAAAATGAAGATAGCTTAAATAGAGCATCATGTTTTGGTTGTACCATGGTTTCTGAGACTTCGTGTGAATATCAGAATATGGGACTAGACAGACGAGCTCTAGTAGATGAAGAATACGGATTCTTTAAGAATCTAGTAGGACTAGATAGTATATAATAATGATTTATTAAAATGCTTTATTGGCTATATTATATAAAAACGGATAGTGCAGTAAGGGTATTATAAGTAAAAATATTAATAAAATCCTACAAGTGTATATTGTTTGAGTAGTAGAATGTTCTAAATGAAATTTAACGGCTATAGATACAGAGAAAAGAATTAATAATGATTGAAACATGAAACTCTTGATGTTGGCTAAAACACAAGTTGAAAATTTATGTAGTCCAACTCGTGAGTAATGCTTGCGAGTTGAACTCTATGATACCAGATAGTAAGAAAAAGTAGGATATCTTATGATAAGGAATATATTCAAACTTTATACTACTTTTGGGGATTAGAATAGCCACTAAATATTTATTATGAAGGTATAAAATAAAGAACTCCATCTATATAATTAACGATCACAAAATATTCATTAAAATCTGTGATTACCTATACAATTATTAGCATAATAATTTAATAAAAGGTTTAGAGGAAGTACTGCTTATGCATCAGAAAGGTTTACTAACATACGCATTAAACTTAATTGGTAATCTTGTCTATATAGACGAAGTTGACACAGGCAGCTTTGCAATTGTTATTGTCCATCATGTAAGGAAAAATTGGTAGCGAAAAATGGTGGAATGAAACGTGTCCATCATTTTGCTCATGCTTCTGGAGTAGATTGTGAAAATGCATATGAGACTATGTTGCATCAGTTGGCAAAATTAAGAGTTCAAGAGGCATTTCTATCTAAAGAAGTATTTAATGTTGGTTTTGAGTATCGTTCATATTGCCCACATGTAAAGACATGTGCATTCGTTAGATATGGAAATTGTTATATATCAACTCATAAAAGATTCAATTTAAAAGAGTTTTATGACTCATGTGAACAAGAAATACAGTATGATTCAATTAACAGACGCTCTGATTTGAAAATATTTTCGTCTAAGAAGCCTCAATTGGCGCCTATATATATTGAATTTTTTGTTACTCATGCAAGTGATGTATCTAAATTGCATAATGGTGGTAAAATTATTGAAGTTAAGATTGAATCTGAAAATGACATTCAAAGAATTGTCGATGATGGTTTCATTGAATCCTCTAAATGTGATAGCAGGCTCCTAGAAGGAATAGAATCTGAAAATATAAGTGAAACAACGTTTTGGGGATTCAAGTCGGAGGACTATGATGCTAAAAATATTACACAAGAGATAGAATTTTCTCGTTATATTCTATATGCATCCGGTAAGTCACAATGTTATCAAGACACATCTTTGTGTAAGAATATAGCTAAAGTTAGGAAACAATCTCTTTTGGAAATATGCATTCATACACCTGTTGCTTTTGGAGTATATGAAATGGTTAAATATCAAGGATATAAAAGATTTGGTATTAAGAATTGTTTATACTGTAAAAAATTTTGTTGACAGCTATGACGGCTCAGGAAAACTATGCCGCTTGTATAAATATTTAGGAATAGACCGGTTTGAGCAACATGATACTGCAAGAGCAAAATCTTGTCCTTCTTTCTTGATAAATCAAGATGAAATGAATAGGGAACTTGAACATTTTGATTCTTTGAATAATAGGGAATATACCGAGCTTGAATAATTTCCAACCACATAATATTATCTGCAAGTCAAAACTTTTCTTTTCCCGCTAATTTGAGTTTTTCGTGTAGGATTTAGTTCATTATAATTCTAATGTAGGCATAAAGTATTTATAATTAATAAAGTACTCGATTTGAAATTTTGTTAATGCTTGCTATGCTTGAAATGAAGA
>ENA-OQCK01000214-OQCK01000214.1-human-gut-metagenome-genome-assembly--contig:-NODE-214-length-34631-cov-13.813007_pt1 | contig 34631 bp, 37 predicted proteins | sample MGYA00242498_ERZ504578 | MGnify/ENA primary metagenome ERZ504578 (study PRJEB26092, sample SAMD00036229) | human gut metagenome | host: Homo sapiens | study: EMG produced TPA metagenomics assembly of...
CAGTGGAAGAAGAACGGATGCAAAGTGGAAAATCCGTGGCAGATATTTATCTGGAGATCATGTAGGAAGAACAAAGGCAGAATGAGAAAAGAGAAAGAGAGGAAACAAAATGGGACGTTTGATCAAAATATGAGCTGAAAAAACAGCAGATATCCAGAAACATCATACTGGCGCTGCTTCTGGTGTTTTTACTGGCAGTTGTAGTTGGAACCTTTACAGAGAACGGGAATACAGTTGGAATCAGTGTAATGCTGGAAATGTTTGTTGGAATGTTTGTATTTTTCTATATGGGAATTGAAAGTCTGTTGATATTGAATCGTGACCTGAAAACAAAGCAGAGTCATATGCTCTGGATGGTGCCGATGCAAAGCTGGAAGATCCTGGGAGCAAAGTACATTGCAGCAATTTTACAGATTTTCTTTATTTCAGTAGCATACGTGCTGGCAGCAATAGCCTGCATTTTGAGTGTAATTGCAAAAATGGATGCATGGGAAGAGCTTTTTAGAGGGCTTCGCATTGGTGCAGAATGGCTTTTCCAGGGAAATATGGATTGGATCACACTTATGGCAATATTTCTGCTTTTCTTCCTTGCATGGACTGTGTGATCGCAACCGGATTTCTGGCAGTTATTGTATCCAGAACGGTGTTGATCAATTCCAGATTTGCGGGCATTGTTTCATTCATTTTGTTCTTTGTGATCAATGGAATTGTGGAATATATTTACAATCTGTTTGCCAAATACGGACTTATGGGAATTCATAGCGGACTCTATATAGGAATTGGAGAATGCGCATTTTATATTGTTGCATGTATTATACTATTTGTGATTTCCAGTGTTCTGGCTGAAAAGAAATTAAGTGTATAAAATATGGAAGGTACAGTCTGTTAAATCGGATTGTATCTTCTTTTTTAATTTCACAACAGTCTTGTCACATGTAAAGTCTTGTGCTATAATTGTCAGCAATTAACGATAAAAATTTAACAATTCAAGATAAGTGAGGGAATACAATATGACAGTTGTGGAAGAAATCCAGAAATTAAAACAGGAAAAAAATGCAGTTATTCTGGCACATTATTATGTGAGACCGGAGATTCAGGACATTGCGGACTACATCGGAGATTCTTTTTATCTGAGTAAGGTTGCAGTTGGATTGAAAGAGCAGACCATCGTATTCTGTGGCGTGTCTTTCATGGGAGAGAGTGCGAAGGTACTGAACCCGGAGAAAACAGTTCTGATGCCGGATATGCATGCAGACTGTGCAATGGCACATATGCAGATGCCAAAACCATTCAGAAAATGCGGGATACATATGAAGATCTGGCGGTTGTATGCTACATCAATTCTACAGCAGAGCTGAAAACACATTCTGATGTGTGCGTTACATCAGCAAATGCGGTGAAGATCGTAAAAGCACTTCCGAACAAGAACATTTTCTTTATTCCGGACAAGAACCTGGCACATTTTATTGCAGAGCAGGTACCGGAAAAGAATTTTGTATACAACGAGGGATACTGTCCGATTCACGAACACATGCAGATTGAGGAGATCAAAGCAGCGAAAGTACAGCACCCGGCAGCAGAGGTACTGGCGCATCCGGAATGTCCAAAGGCAGTGCTTGCAATTTCCGATTATGTAGGAAGTACTTCCGGAATCATCGACTACGCAACGAAAAGAGAGAAACAAGAGTTTATCATCTGTACCGAAAACGGCGTCCGCTACAAGCTGGAAAAAGACAATCCGGATAAGAAATTTTATTTTACAGAGACAGAGCCTGTCTGTACAGATATGAAGCTGATCACACTGGAAAAGGTTCTTCACGTCTTAAAAACAGGAGAAAATGAAGTTCATTTGAGCAAGGAATTGAGAATTGACTCCAGAAAACCATTGGAAAAAATGCTGGAGCTGGCAAAATAGAGTGTCTTTCATAAAAAGAGAGGCCTGCCGAAAGGAAAGAGAGTATTATGAATAAAAAAGCAGATGTTGTTATCGTTGGAACAGGTGTTGCAGGGCTGTTTTCTGCATTGAATCTTCCGGATGACAAAGAAATCATCATGATCACAAAAGCAGATGCACAGAGCAGTGATTCATTTCTGGCACAGGGCGGAATCTGTGTACTCCGGGATGAACAGGATTATGACAGTTATTTTGAAGATACGATGAGAGCCGGTCATTATGAAAACCGGAAAGAATCTGTCGATATTATGATCCGCAGTTCTGGAAAAATCATTGAAGATCTGGTAGGATATGGAGTAGAATTTGAAAAGGACGGAGAAGCGTTTGCCTACACAAGAGAGGGGGCACACTCCAGACCGAGAATTCTGTTTCATGCAGATGTGACAGGAAAAGAGATCACCAGTAAGCTGTTGGCGCGTGTAAGAGAAAAGAATAACGTAACAATTTACGAATATACAACCATGACAGATATTCTTGAGGAAAACGGAAAATGTGCGGGAATCACCGTGAAGACGAAAAGTGGTGAAGAGTCCTCTATTTATGCAGATTATACCATTCTGGCAAGCGGAGGAATCGGCGGGCTGTACCAGCATTCCACAAATTTTCCGCATCTGACAGGAGATGCACTGGAAGTAGCGAAAAAACATCACATTCGTCTGGAGCATCTGGATTATGTACAGATCCATCCGACTACATTGTATTCGGAAAAGCCGGGCAGACGATTCCTGATCTCCGAATCCGTCCGTGGGGAAGGCGCACTTCTCTATAATAAAAACATGGAGCGTTTCGTAGATGAACTGCTTCCGCGAGACGTGGTGACCAGGGCAATCCGGGAACAGATGGAAAAGGATGGAACGAATTTTGTGTGGCTGTCCATGGCGCCGATCGAGAAAGAGACGATATTGAGTCATTTTCCGAATATTTACGAGCATTGCCTGGAGGAAGGCTATGATGTTACAAAAGAGTGCATTCCGGTCGTTCCGGCGCAGCACTATTTTATGGGCGGTATCTGGGTAGACAAGAACAGCCACACGTCCATGCCGCAGCTGTTTGCAGTGGGAGAGACAAGCTGCAACGGTGTGCACGGAGCGAACCGTCTGGCAAGCAACTCTCTTCTGGAGAGTCTTGTATTTGCAAAAAGAGCGGCAAATCTTATCAAAGAGCAATGGTGCCTGGAAAAAGAACAGGCTGTATAAAATGAAAGAATAGATGAAAAATAAAGGAGAAACCAGATGAATCAGATTACAATGAAGCTTCAGCAGATCACCTGATCTTAGAAGCGTTAAAAGAAGACATTTCCAGTGAAGATGTGACAACCAATTCAGTGATGAAAGAGGCAGTGGCAGGTGAAGTAGACCTGATCTGCAAACAGGATGGAATTATTGCCGGACTGGAAGTGTTCGAGAGAGTGTTTACCCTTCTGGATCCGGACACGAAGGCAGAGTTATACTGCAAAGACGGAGAAGAAGTGAAAAACGGACAGCTGATGGGAAAAGTCAAAGGAGACATCCGTGTCCTTCTTTCCGGAGAACGAGTTGCGCTCAACTATCTTCAGAGAATGAGCGGAATTGCGACCTATACCAATTCTGTTGCAAAACTTCTGGAAAGAAGCAAGATCAAACTCCTCGATACAAGAAAAACAACACCGAATATGCGTATTTTTGAGAAATATGCAGTTCGTGCAGGCGGCGGATACAACCACCGTTACAACCTTTCTGACGGTGTGCTGTTAAAAGATAACCACATCGGAGCAGCAGGAAGTGTGACCAAAGCGGTGCAGATGGCAAAAGAGTATGCACCGTTTGTCAGAAAAATTGAAGTAGAAGTAGAAAATCTGGACATGGTAAAAGAAGCGGTGGAAGCCGGCGCAGATATCATCATGCTGGATAATATGTCACCGGAGGATATGAAAAAAGCAGTGGAGTTGATCGACGGAAGAGCCCAGACAGAGTGCTCCGGAAATGTGACAAAAGAAAATATCGCGCGTCTGACAGAGATCGGAGTTGACTATATTTCCAGCGGTGCGTTGACACACTCCGCTCCGATCCTGGATATTTCTTTAAAGAATCTGCATGCAGTGGAGTAAAGATGCAGAAAAAGAAAGAGAGGAACAGTATTTATGACAGGTTCTGAACGCAGAGATCAAATCATAAATCAGATTAAAAAAAGCAGTATTCCGGTATCTGGGGCGCAGCTTGCAAAAGAATTTGATGTCAGCCGGCAGGTGATCGTGCAGGATATCGCACTGATCCGGGCAGCGGGACATGAGATCATATCCACAAACAGGGGATATCTTCTGAATACTCCACATTCCGTGAACCGGATCTTCAAAGTGAATCACACGGATGAAGAGTTGGAAGACGAGCTGTGTACGGTAGTGGATCTGGGCGGAAAAGTGGTGAACGTGATGGTCAATCACAGGGTGTACGGTCACATGGAGGCAGAGATTAACATCACATCCAGACGAAAAGTGATGGAATTTGTAGAGGATATTAAGCGGGGAAAATCAAGTCCTCTGAAAAATATTACCTCCAATTATCACTATCATCTGATCGAGGCAGATTCCGAAGAGACACTGGATCTGATCGAAGAGGCATTACGGCAGAAAAAATTTCTGGTCGAAGTGGCCGCTGGATCGTAATAAGACAAATTTTTAAAAGGTGCAATCTTGACTTATCATTCCGGCTGTGATACGATTTTCAACGAGAAAGTGTGTATTTTATACACATATCTGGTAGAAAAATCATACGGAAAATGCAAAGACGGAGAGAGTAGGTTATCCGAAATTTTACAGAGAATTCCCGGAAGATCCGAGAAAGGATCCGATGCTGAGAGGGATGAACGGAAGATGATCGAACATGGCTCCCGAGCGGCGCAGCAAGCATGATGTGAACTGCGATGGGTTCGCCCTTTACAGCGAGAGAGTGTTTTGGCAGCACTCACAGAGGTTTCAGCCGTGAGGCTGAGATAAATCAGAAGTGGTAACACGGTATTCACCCGTCTTCTTGGCAGCAGGAAGAGGGATTTTTATGAAGGAGAGAAGAGAGATGGCAGACAAGAAACCATATTATATCACAACAGCGATTGCCTACACATCAGGCAAACCGCATATTGGAAACACTTATGAGATTATTCTGGCTGACGCGATCGCAAGATACAAGAGAAGTCAGGGATACGATGTATTTTTCCAGACAGGAACCGATGAGCATGGTCAGAAGATCGAGCTCAAAGCAGAAGAGGCGGGAGTAACACCAAAAGAATTTGTAGACAATGTTTCCGGAGAAATCAAGAAAATCTGGGATCTGATGGATACTTCTTATGACAAATTTATCCGTACAACAGACGAAGATCATGAAAAACAGGTACAGAAGATCTTTAAAAAACTGTACGATCAGGGAGATATTTACAAAGGGCACTATGAAGGAATGTACTGTACTCCATGTGAATCTTTCTTCACAGAATCACAGCTTGTAGACGGCAAATGTCCGGACTGCGGACGTGAAGTACAGCCTGCGAAAGAAGAAGCATACTTCTTTAAAATGAGCAAATATGCAGACAGACTGATCGAGCATATCAATACACATCCGGAATTCATTCAGCCGGTATCCCGTAAAAACGAGATGATGAACAACTTCCTGCTTCCGGGACTGCAGGATCTGTGTGTTTCCAGAACATCATTCAAATGGGGAATCCCGGTAGACTTCGATCCGAAACATGTAACTTACGTATGGCTGGATGCGCTTACAAACTATATCACAGGAATCGGATACGACTGCGATGGAAACAGCACGGAGCAGTTTCACAAATTATGGCCGGCAGATCTGCATCTGATCGGAAAAGATATCATTCGCTTCCATACAATTTACTGGCCAATCTTTTTGATGGCACTGGATCTTCCGCTTCCAAAACAGGTATTCGGACATCCATGGCTGCTCCAGGGTGACGGAAAAATGAGTAAATCCAAAGGAAACGTTCTTTATGCAGATGACTGGTGGATTTCTTTGGAGTAGATGCAGTTCGTTATTTTGTCCTGCACGAGATGCCGTTTGAAAATGACGGAGTGATCACATGGGACTGATGGTAGAGCGCATGAATTCGGATCTTGCAAATACACTTGGAAATCTGGTCAACAGAACCGTTTCCATGACAAATAAATATTTCGGCGGAACTGTAACAGATAAAGGTGTGGCAGAAGAGGTTGATGCAGATCTGAAGGCAGTGACAGAAAGCACACCAAAAGCAGTCGAAGACAAGATGGAAGAGCTGCGTGTGGCAGATGCAATGACAGAAATTTTCAATCTCTTCAAACGCTGCAACAAATATATTGACGAGACAATGCCATGGGTACTGGCAAAAGATGAAGCAAAAAAAGACCGTCTGGAAACAGTTCTCTGGAACCTCATTCAGAGCATTTCCCGCGGGGCAGAGCTTTTGGAATCCTTTATGCCTTCTACAAGCAAGAAGATTCTGGAACAGCTTGGAAATGGTCATGTAACAGAAAAACCGGAAATCCTCTTCGCAAGACTGGATCTGGAAGAAGTTCTGAAAAAAGTAGAAGAGCTGCATCCACCGGTTGAAGAAGAAAAAGAAGAGGAAGATGTGATCGATATCGAAGCAAAACCAGAGATCACATTTGACGATTTTGGAAAAATGCAGTTCCAGGTCGGAGAAATCATTGCCTGCGAAGAAGTGAAAAAATCCAGAAAACTCCTTTGCTCACAGGTGAAGATCGGAAGCCAGGTAAAACAGATCGTATCCGGAATCAAAGGTCATTACACAGCCGAAGAAATGGTTGGAAAGAAAGTCATGGTTCTCGTGAATCTGAAACCTGCAAAACTGGCAGGCGTATTATCAGAAGGAATGCTGTTATGCGCAGAAGATGCAGAAGGCAACCTTGCACTGATGACACCGGAAAAATCAATGCCGGCAGGAGCTGAAATCTGTTAAGAAAATAGAGAAAATGAATAGATCCCCCGGATTTCAGGAGAAAGAAGCCTGAGATCCGGGGGATATGCTTTTGTAAAAATTATTTAGCCTCTTCAATCCATTGTTTTACAGCTTCAATATCAATCCCGGTCAGCTGAGTAATTTCCTCCGGGGAGTTGCCGGAATGAAGCATATGGAGAACAATTTCTTTTTGTCCAAGATTAATGCCCTCCTCAATACCCTCTTTATACTGGTTTTTTAAGTCTTCTTCATAAGCCTTTTGATTAAACGATGTCAGAACCATACTGATTACCTCCGCTTTATGTTTCACCAGTACATCCCGAAGAATTCCCTTTTCAATACAGATGTCCACCGCTTTCGTGACAGCGTGCTTCGGATCACTCGTTTTCTTACACTGAATCCTTACCGTATCCACAAAAATAGAATACTCTTTCAGCCGCTGGCATTTTTCCATAAGCGCAAGGTTATGTCCGTAATTGATATTCAGCATCACTGCGGTGCACTGCAGACAAGGCTGTCGATTATCGGATACAGATTCAAACGCATCCGTCAATCGAAGAATCGTCTCATCCGGTTGTTCTTTTGTGCCGTTATAGAACACAAAGTATTGAGGAATCGGCAGCTTTTTTAAAGCGCTGCTGTATAAATTGATGTTTTCCGTCTCGACATATCCATCATACAACCTGGCGAGATAGATCAGTCCGCGCAATGGCATGTTAGGATTATACGTGCTCTGATGCTCGTAGAGATTCAGTGTCCCGCCGATCAGGAATGAAATATCATTTTTCATAGAGAGATAAACAGCGTCCTCCAGTGTATTCACTTCAAGATCATTCGGATTTTCATAGCAGGTATTATTCAATGCATTGTATAGATCCAAAAGATCCTTCTTGTTATTGAAAACCAGACGAAAAAGCCGATCCTTATATTTGTGATTCGGGACAGGGTGTTTCTGGTGATTTCTTTTTTTTATTTTTTCTCATGTACTTTCCTCCATTATAAAAAACTTATCCTGTAGATGCAATCTTCTTATTCTTGTGTTCGGTTAAAATCAACTGAAAATCTGGCGAAACGCCGAAAAACAGACAGCTTCTAAAAGAAAGAAGCCAATGCTGTACAGACGACAGCTAAAAAGTAAATTCATTATATCCGGTTCGGATTATAATAACAATACGCAGATTATACAAAATAAATATTCAGAAAATTCTGATAAAAAGTAATAATTTAAAAATCATTTCGATAAAATATAAAAAAGTGTGTTGACAACTAAAAGGGATAGTGTTATTATTAAGTCAATCCAAAAGAGATACAACAATCACACATCTCAAAAGGATATTTAACTAAAGAGCGATTCTTAATTTAGTAAGCAGTCGTTCTGTTAGATTAAAAATAAACGAACTAAGGAGGCAGAGGTCCAATGGACAGTATATCATCAGTTACATTTCAATATGTCAGTGGTACGGTAGATGCAGGTTCCTGTAAAAGAGACCTTTACCACGAAAGATAAGATCCAGTAAAAGTGAATGAAAAGATCAAATCGAAGAGATTGTAAAGCTGGATGAAAATGAAAAGATTCGACATCTACAGACGTATTGAATATAGATACCACATGTAGCCAAAGTTCCCGAACATGTGTAAAGAAACATGGATAAGGAATATCAGTTTTATATGAAGCACCCCCAGTTATAGAAAGAATAATCAAATAGGATGTTGGAATATCGTCAGATGATACTGCAGCAGCCGAAAGGTTATAGAGAGAATAACTGAAGAGAGGACTTTCATGATAGGATGATACCGATACCGAGTCGGATTTAGGTTATAGATATTGTTAAATTGAAGAACAGGAGGTTTCATATAAGCCAGTCTTAGTGGACAGACTGCTATATCAATTAACAAGTGTAAAGGTCTTACAGGAACAGAATTGAGAAGTTCCTTCGATTTATAAAATAGAATATGAAAAATTTGAATAAAAAGTAAAATGCATCTTCAATGTCAATTGAGGGTGCATTTTTTTGACATTACGGGAGTCATATGGTAAACTAGAACAAACTAGGCAATGAAGAGAAAGATACCTGTAAGGTACAGACTAAGTATAATGAGGTGAGCATAGTGGACAAGTATGAATATAAGTTGAAGACAGAACAGATGCTAAAACTTATGGAAAACGGTGCATACAACAGAGCCGCTGAGATTGCTGACAGCATTGATTGGAAGCGTGTCAGAAATGTAAATATGCTGTTAAACGTCAGCAATATATATGAAAAGATCAGAGATTACCGTAAGAGTTTTGGAGTTCTGAGAGCTGCCTATCATAGAACAGAGGGGAGCAGAAAGATATTATATCGCTTGTGCACTCTTGCGATAAAGGTTGGAAATCTGGAAGAGGCAATCGACTATTATGATGAATACGTACAGGCTGCACCAAAAGATCCGAATCAGTACATCCTAAGATACCGCCTGTTGAGAGCACGAAGAGCTCCGATCGAGCAGCAGATCCGTGCGTTGGAGCAGTTCAAAAAAGCAGAGTATGTCGAAGAGTGGGCATACGAGCTGGCCAAGAGATATGAAGAAGCCGGGATGACAGCCGAATGTCTGGAAGAGTGTGATGATCTGATCCTGTGGTTCAGCGAAGGCAAGTATGTATACAAGGCTATGGAACTGAAGATGCGATACAAGCCATTGACTCCGCTGCAGCAGGAAAAGTATGACAGAAGGCTGGAAGAAGCAGAAAAATCTTCAGAAAGAGAAGCGAAAAAACTGATCGATCTGGGCAGAATAAAAGCTGAGGAAGAAGAAAAGCGGAGAAAAGAGCAGGAAGAAGCTGCCCGCTATACAGAGGATATGCTGGAGCGTTCTGAGCAGATCGCAGAGCCGGAGAATGCCGAACTCAGTGAGGAGGAAGTGGCAGAGCAGCTGAAAAAAGCGGAGCCGCCGAAGAAGAAGCTGGGTGATACGATGAAGCTTGGCGAGGCGCTTCAGAATCTGTTCCATACAGAAAAAGAAGAAGCGCAGGAGCAGGAAGAGCTGGAACTTTTAGAAGAGGATGCGGAAGAGTACGAAGAAGACATCGAAGAATTGGCAGAAGAGGACGCAGAACCGGTGGAAGGTGATGACGAGGAGAGTACAGGGAAGATGATTGCTCAGATCTGGCAGAAGCACTGGAAGAGATTGAGTCATTATCAGATCTGGAATTGCTGGATCAAGTGACAGAGGAAGAACCTGTAGAAGAGATTATTGAGGAGACGATCGAGACGAAAGTTAAGGAAGTTGACCTGAAAGAATTAGAAGAGCTGGCAGAACCGGAAGTGGCAGATGCAGCAGATGTGGAAGTAATCGAGGAACCTGAAGTAGCAGAAGAGGCTGAGAAGGAAGATATGGAAAAAGAATCTATTAAATTAGAAGAAACAGAAATCAAAGAGGATGAGAGAATAGACGAGCCGGTTGACGATATACTTGATATTGATGATATTCTTGCTGAGTGGGAAGCCGCAGAGGGCAGTGTTGAACCGGAAGAAGTTCCAGAAGTGAACGAAGAGGATATAGAACAGATTGAGCGCAAGCCAAAGAGCCCGATCTTATCCCCGGATATTCAGAGGATGATCGATGAGATTGAAGGTGTGATTCCGGAAGAAGAGAGTGAGGAGATTCCGGTACACACGAGTACTCCTGTTGAACCTCTTGAGAATAAGGAGGAAGCAACAGAAGAGCTTAGAATGGAATCAGAAGAGCTGACTCTGGAGGTTGACAGTGCAGAAGATTATGAAGACCTTCTGACAGAAGACGCAGCAGAGGAACTGGAAGAGGAATTCGAAGAAGAACTGGATTACGATGATGATTATGAGGACGATTACGAATCGATTGCAGCAGGGCTGCAGGAAGAGTTCAAGCCGACGCTGAGTGATGAACCGGACGATCGTGAGATTCCGGATGAAGAGCCTGTTGAGTCGGATATTCTGAGTTCTACGACACCGCTGAGCAGAAAAGAGACTGCGAAGCTGATTGCGACAGGAAAGACTGCACCACTTCCGATGGATGAGATTGCAGATGCATTATCGATTTCCGATACAGGATTTTTGGTACACAGCCGCTATGATCTGTCCGGACAGGGTGCAAGAAAAGCAGGGCTGACAGAGGAGCAGAAGAAGCTGTTCTCCTACTTTGTTCCGGTACGTGGTATGAGCGAACAGCTGGTAGATGTTCTGGAGCAGGATCGCAATTGTACGAATAGAAAAGGTACTTCAAACACAGGAAACCTCCTGATCGTTGGAAACAAGGGGAATGGAAAGACGGTTCTCGCAGTTGATGTCGTAAAGGCAATCCAGAAGCAGAGAAAGATCCGTCAGGGAAGAGTCGCGATCATCACAGGTGAGGCATTGAATAAAAAGAAGATCAGTGATATCGTAGCAAAATTATATGGTGGAGCACTGATCATTGAAAAAGCCGGAAAATTAAGTGAAAGAACGGTTGCGAAGCTGAACAAGGCGATGGAAAAGGATACAGGTGAGATGCTGATCGTATTGGAAGAGCAGAGAAAGCCGCTGGATCGGGTTCTTTCTTCCAATAGAGAATTCAGAAAGAAATTTACAAGCAGATTGGAAGTGCCGATCTTTGTAAATGATGAGCTGGTTACATTTGGTCAGACTTACGCACAGGAGAATGGATATCGTATCGATGAGATGGGAATCCTGGCGCTGTACAGCCGGATCGATGCGATGCAGAGAGAAGATCACGCAGTGACAGTTGCGGAAGTAAAAGACATTATGGATGAGGCGATGTCGCATTCACAAAAGGTATCCGCCAAGAAGCTTGTGAAGCGAGTTCTTGGAAAGAATACAGATGATGCAGACAGAATTATTCTGACAGAAAAAGATTTTAATATTTAGAATTAGGAGATATTGTGAAGTAGAAGAATCTACGAAAGCAACAGATCTTAAGTGTTCTGAAAAGAGGCTGTCTGATGAGACAGGAATTACCGGAGTAGAGATCAGACTGAGTGTTCTGATAGCTACTTCGGTTTTTGTTTTAGAAAACCAATATTTATTAGAAAAGTAGTAGCTGTCAGAGGAAATATGGCAGATGCCAGTGTTGTGATCAATGAGGCGGCAGCAGGCGTTAAAAATCTTGAAACGGTATGGAAGTCTGTGGAGGCGTATGTTGAAAATTCCATTGAGCAGCTAAAAGACGTAGATAATTCCACGTTGTTGCTGCAGTTTAAAATGAGAATGCAAAGTACAGTAAATTCATGGTCAGAGGTGGGGAATATTACAGCGGAGCTTGTAGCATTGTTTGAAGAAGCCCAGAGAGAAGTGAATGTCAAAGTGAGAAGTGTAAAAGATCCGGGAAAAGAACTGCAGTTACAGCGGAAAAAATTAAACAATGCAGTGATTAAGTTTGATATGGAATATCTGCCGGAACTAAAAAACAGCATGGAACAATTAAGAAGGTCAATTCAGAAATTTGACAATGATATTGAGAACAGCTATCTAAGATGTATTCCTGAGATGAAAAATTTAATCACAAGGCTGACGGAGGCAGAGAAAATATATGAAAGCTCGAACTGCACTCCGGAAATCATGGAAAAAGTAATGGAAATGGTACAAGAAGAGAAATCCACTATGCAGGATACTTTACTTGAAGCGGCAAAGACCATTCATAAAGGAACGCTTGGGCTGCGGGATGACAGTTTGAAGGAGCAAATGGATGATGCCGTACTGATGTTGGAGGACATGATTAAAAAACAGGCAGAATATGCATATGGAATTCTGGAGCCTGAGTTGACAGCGCTTGCGAAAGCACTGGAAAGTGTTGATGCGACGCTTCTGGAAAAATTAGATGAAAATCCATTTCAAATCGTGATGGATCTTCTTCCAAAAGTGGAAACGATCGAAGGGCTTGATCTGACACAGCCGGAGATTGCGGCAATGAAAGCAGCATATGAAACAGCATTGTCTGTGTTGAACAGAATGGCGGGATCAGCAGATATCCTTAAATATATGTCAATTCATGACGAGCTGAAAAAGAAGTATGAAGATTTGGAACGGGTTTTTCAGGAAGCAAAAGCACTTTGTGATAAACTCGAGCTCCATAGCCGAAGCTTGAAAAACCTGTATCAGGTACATGAGGTAAAGGAATATTTTATAGAATGTGGAAAAACACATGAAATGAATTTGCAGGATCTTTTGAGACAGCTGAAGGAAGAGAATATGGAGCAGGCAGATGAGATGGCTGCTTGCAGAGAAGAGGTGGAAAAGGGACTTCGTGATCTGGAAAGTGCCCGAAGCGCATGGAGATAGAGTGATTAGAATTAAGACTGAGGGGCGGCATACCCTTCAGTCTTTTGCGTTGTTCTGTAAGAACTTATCAGCATAGGAACTCACCAGGCGCGGATATTGACAAAAATGTGTGGGGGGGGGGTAAAATAAAATGACATAAATCTTCAAAATCTGCACAAAATAGGGAGCAATCAACAATTTTGTTGAAAAATGTCCGGATCTGTAGTAGGATAAATAGGAGAAATATTTAGGGAAGAGGAATAGGATGAAAAAAGATGAAGGGGAAGAAGAGAGTACATGCTTTTAAAAACAGGATGGAACACTGGCAAGTTGTATCAATAGGGTTGACAGTTTATGACGCTATTGCTATGATACTTGCTTTTTTTCTGGCATTATGGTTCCGGTTTGACTGTCGTTATACGATGATACCGAAAGAGTATTTGAATTTCTATTTTAAGTTTATTTTAATTTACGCTGTGATTTCAATCTTTGTGTTCAGGAAGATGCGTCTCTATAATAGCATCTGGAGATTTGCAAGCTACAGCGAGTTGCTTAGGACGGTTGTGGCAACCGGAATTACATTTGTGATCCACTGTGTGGGAATGAATGTATTTTTCGGGAAGATGCCACTTTCTTATTATGTATTCGGAATTATGATTCAGTTTGTGCTGACGCTGGGAGTGCGTTTTTCTTACCGGTTTGTACTGCTTGAGAGAAGCCGGCAGAGAAAGGCAGAGGAGATCGCGAAGGCGAAGAAGGTACTTCTGATCGGTGCGGGCAAGGCAGGTCAGATGATCCTGCGTGATATCAAGACAGCCAAAGAGCTGGAGGATATCGTATGTTGTATTATTGATGATAACCCGAATAAATGGGGTAGATATATCGAAGGAGTTCCTGTGGTCGGGGGAAGAGATGATATTCTCTCCTGTGTCGAACGATTCAAGATCGAGAAGATCGTTGTGGCAATTCCGAGTGCGACAGCGCAGGAGAAGCGGGATATCCTGAACATCTGTAAAGAGACCGGGTGTGAGCTGAAGAACCTGCCGGGTATCTATCAGTTCCTGACCGGTGAGGTGCGTGTCAGTGCGCTGAAAGACGTAGCAGTGGAGGATCTTCTGGGACGTGATCCGATCAAAGTCAATATGCAGGAGATCAATGCCTTTATCCAAGACAAAAAGGTCATGGTAACAGGTGGAGGCGGAAGTATTGGTTCGGGTCTTTGCCGTCTGATCGCAGAGTACCATCCGAAACAGTTGATCATCTTTGATATTTATGAGAACAATGCATATGATATACAGCAAGAGTTAAAGAAAAAGTATCCTGAACTTGATCTGGTTGTATTGATCGGATCTATCCGAGACTCGAGAAGGATCAATGCGGTATTTGAGACTTATCGTCCGGACATCGTCTATCATGCAGCAGCACATAAGCATGTTCCGCTGATGGAGGACAGTCCATGTGAGTCTATTAAGAATAATGCGATCGGTACTTACAAGACAGCTTATGCGGCAATGATGAACGGCTGTCAGAGATTTGTTCTGATTAGTACAGATAAAGCGGTGAATCCGACGAATATCATGGGCGCCAGCAAGCGTCTCTGTGAGATGATCGTACAGTCCTTTGATCGTATGATCAAAGAGAAGACACCGGAAAGACTGCCGATTCTCTATGCACATGCAGATGATGAAGACGGAGCTATGGTGAAAAAACATGTCTTTTCGAAAGATATCAAGACAGAATTTGTGGCAGTTCGGTTTGGAAATGTACTTGGAAGTAATGGTTCTGTCATCCCATTGTTTAAAAAACAGATTGCATCAGGCGGACCGGTGACGGTTACGCATCCGGATATCATCCGCTACTTTATGACGATTCCGGAAGCAGTCAGCCTGGTATTACAGGCCGGCACTTATGCAAAGGGTGGAGAGATTTTTGTTCTGGACATGGGAAGTCCGGTCAAGATCGATACACTGGCGAGAAACCTGATCAAGTTGTCAGGACTAAAACCGGATATTGACATTAAGATAGAATACATCGGATTGAGACCGGGAGAGAAACTTTATGAAGAAAAGCTGATGGCAGAAGAGGGGCTGAAGAAAACTCCGAATGATTTGATCCATATCGGATGCCCGATTCCTTTCGAGGTGGAAGGTTTTCTGAAGCACCTTCAGTCTCTGATGGAAATGGCGTATGCAAATGACGAACATATCAGAGAAAAGGTTTCTGAGATTGTAACAACGTATCATCCGGCAGGGGAACACGGCAGCGAGAAAAAAGGCGAAGTGTATGAAAGGCTGCTGGGTGGAAAGACAGCAGAGAATGGACAGAAATAAATACATCCGATTATTCCCGAATGACAGTAGAGACTGCCATTCGGGAATCTGATGTAAAACGGAAACAGAATTCGGGGTCAGGTATCGCGAAATGGCGAAGCACACTCTTTTTTAGGAGAGATAGTATGTGGTATGTAATCCAAGTAGTGACGGGAAAAGAAGAAGAGACAAAGAATGTGATCGACAAAGAACTGAGCAGACAGTTTTTTGAAGATTGTTTCTATATAAGACGAGAACGGGTATGGAGACGAGATGGGCAGTGTATTGTTCATCTGGAAACGATGTTCCCGGGGTATCTCTTCATCAGTACTGACCAGCCAGAGGAGGTATACACAAAATTAAAAGCAATTCCTCAGATTACAAAACTTCTCCGGTCAGAAGAAGATATCTTTTTAACTGTCTCTCAGGAAGAAAGAGAATTTCTTGAGAATCTTCTGGATGAAGATCCGGAGGACGTTGTGAGATTGTCAAAAGTGACGGTGAATGAAGAAAAAGAGATTCTTACTGCAGAAGGTCCGCTCAGACATTATGTGGATTGGATTGTCAAGAAAAAGTTGAGGCTGCGATATGTGATGATCGAAATGGAGTTATTTGAAAAGAAACGAGAAATATTGATAGGGATAAAGTTGTAGGATTTCCGATGGAGGGAGTCCTTTTTCTATGGAGGGATGAGATTATGTTTAATGAAAAAAATCAGTTTGAAGTATTTGTATTAAAGGTTGGGCATGGGGGATTAGAGGGGAAGAAAGTGATGGTGATATAAAAGGGACAACAAAGCAGAAGTTCTTAGTTTATGTGGATTTCGAGGTTATAGAAATATACTAAACTATGCCAAAAGTCAATGGTAATAATATTTCAACTTATGATATGGATTCTATAGATATAAAGATTTTAAAGTTATAAGGAGTAAAAAAGATGTCCAATATTGATACAAAAAATGAAATTTTAAAAAGAAATATTCCCTTTAGCCTCCGGATATTAGCGAATTAGAGATTGCTGAAGTTGCAGAGGCGCTTCGCTCTGGTTGGATTACAACTGGACCGAGAACAAAAGAATTGGAAAGAAGACTTGCAGAGTATTGTCATACTTCAAGAGCAGTTTGCTTAAATTCTGCAACAGCAGCGGAAGAATTAAACTTTAGAATTTGTGGTATCGGGGATGGAGATGAAGTAATAGTACCTTCATATACATATACTGCCAGTGCTTCAGCAGCAATTCATTGTGGGGCAAAAGTAATCTTTGTAGATAGTCAAAAAGATAGCACTGAAATGGATTACGATAAAGTTGCAGAGGTAATTACTGAAAAAACCAAAGCAGTTGTAGCGGTAGATTTGGGCGGTATCATTTGTGATTACGATAAATTGTATGCTGCTGTTGAGAGCAAGAAACATTTGTTTAGAGCTAAAGAAGGTGATAGCCTTGGGGCAAGAATTCAGCAGTCTATCGGTAGGGTAATTGTGTTCGCTGATTGTGCTCATGCGTTGGGGGCAAGCAGAAATGGAAAGATGGCTGGTGAGATTGCTGACTTCAGTGATTTCTCATTCCATGCTGTGAAAAACTTTACTACAGCAGAGGGGGGAGCAAGTACTTGGAGAGATATCAAAGGAATTGATACTGAGGAGATTTATAAACAGTTCCAATTATACAGTTTACATGGACAAAGTAAAGATGCTCTTGTGAAAACTCAGCTTGGTGCTTGGGAATATGACATCGTAGGTCCTTGGTATAAATGCAATATGACAGATATCATGGCTGCCATTGGACTTCGACAGTTAGACAGATATCCGGGAATGCTTGCAAGACGTAGTGATATTATAAAAAAATACGATGCAATGTGTGATGAACTTGGGGTAAAACATTTAGTTCATAGTGGAGAAGATTTTCAATCCTCAAATCATTTATATTTGACTCGCATTCCGGGGATTAATGATGAAGTTAGAAGAGAGATTATCATTAAGCTAGCTGAGCGAGGGGTAAGTACAAATGTTCATTACAAACCACTCCCAATGATGACTGCATATAAGGAAATGGGATGGGATATTAAAGATTTTCCAAATTCTTATGATTACTATGCGAACCTAATTACACTTCCTCTTCATACAAAACTTAATGATGAAGATGTTGACTACATTATCAAAAATTTCAGGGATGTAGTGAAAGAATACATCTAAAGCAGGAGAGTTTGTGATGCTAAAAAAATGGGATGAATTGCCTGATTTTATGAGAAGTGACGAAGTTAGGCCGTATTATGATATTTTAAAAAGAAAAAAAGTAAGTCTTGTTCTAAAAAGATTAATGGATTTAATAGGTGGCTTAATTTTACTTGTCTTATTGGCTATTCCTATGGCTGTTATTGCTGTATGGATAAAGTTTGACTCCAAAGGTCCTGTTTTTTATCGACAGGAACGAGTTACTATATATGGAAAACACTTTAAGATTCACAAATTTCGTACAATGGTGAATAATGCAGATAGAATAGGAGCCACTGTGACAGTTGGTAATGATAGCCGTATTACAAAGGTCGGAGCCAAATTAAGAGGTTGTCGTTTGGATGAATTACCTCAAGTATTAGATCTGATTAGTGGAAATATGAGTTTTGTGGGAACTAGACCAGAAGCTGTGAAGTATGTAGAAAAATATAAACCAGAGTATTTGGCCACATTACTTCTTCCAGCAGGTATTACAAGCGAAGCATCTATTAGGTATAAAGATGAAGCTCAATTATTAGATGTAGCAGATGATGTGGATAGAGTTTATATAGAAGATGTTCTTCCAGGTAAAATGAAGTACAACCTTGAGAACATTAAGAAGTTTTCATTTTTGAGTGAGATTGCGACAATGTTCAGGACTGTTTTTGTGGTTCTGGGAAAAGAATATGAATAAGGAGGGTGACGAAATGGAATATCCAAAGTTTTCAGTGCTGATGTCACTCTATATAAAAGAAAAAGCAGAATACTTTGATGAATGTATGCAAAGTATTCTGCGCCAGACTGTACTGCCGAGTGAGATTGTGATTGTATATGATGGGGCAATTTCAGATGAGTTAAGAAAAACGGTTGAGAAATATAAGAGCCTGCATTCTGGATGGATAAAGACTGTTGAAAATGAGAAAAATAAAGGGCTTGGTTTGGCGCTTGCAGACGGTGTACCAGCATGCACATATGAATTAATTGCTCGTATGGATACCGATGACATTGCACGAGAAGATCGATTTGAAAAGCAACTTCAGATATTCATGGAAAATCAGGATTTAGATATTTGCGGTAGCTACATTATTGAATTTGAAGGAGATATCGATGATGTGCTTTCGAAGAGAGTGGTACCAATTACTCACAATGACATTGCAGAGTATCAGAAGCAGAGGAGTGCATTTAATCACATGACGGTTATGTATAAAAAAAGTACTGTTCTTAGAGCTGGTAATTATGAGCATTGTCCGCTTATGGAAGATGATATGCTGTGGATACGTATGCTTATCGCCGGAGCTAATTGTGCGAATGTTGACGATTACTTAGTATATGCAAGAACCGGATATGCCATGATCGAGCGTCGTGGTGGATGGGCATATTTTAAAAAGTATAAGAACGGAAGAAAGAAGATTCTTGATACAGGATATATCAGTAAATGGGACTATTATAAAACAGTTGGTGTACAGCTTTTTGTTGCTTTAGTTCCGAAGAAGATTAGGTTGTTTGTGTTTACTAAAATGCTCAGAAAATAACAGTGTGGGGATCAGCTATGAATAAAATATGTTTAGTTTTACCGTGTAATTTATATGTCATACCGTATTTTAAAGTTTATGAAAAAATGTTCGAAGAGATGAATATGGATTATGACATTATTATTTGGAATAGAAGTTTGATAGATGAGAAGTGCAGAGGACAAATTATTAGTTACTATGTGAAAGATATTGCCAATAACAGAGACCCTAAAAAGGTGTTAAAATACATTGGATTTTCACTTTGTGAAAAAAAATATAGTGAAAAATAAATATGAAAAAATTGTATTATTGGATACTTCGGCAGGTACGGCTGCGTTATTAGCAGGTTTTTTATCCAAACATTATCGTAATAAGTATTGGATTGATATCAGAGATTATTCGTTTGAGAATATTTTGTTGTACAAAAAATGCTTGGAAAAGCCATAAATTCTGCATATTGTTGTGATATTTCTTCTAGAGGTTTTTTGAAGTTTTTGCCAAAAATGAGAAATTATTGTGTCACTCATAATGTTGATTATGACACTATTAATAATGTTAAAAATACAACCTTTGTTCAAGATTCGTGTATAAGAATTAGCTTTATTGGAAATGTAAGATATTATAATCTTAATATCAAACTTCTGGACCTTTTAAAAAATGATGAAAGATTCAGAATCCAATTTTATGGAACCGAATCGGAAAAGATAAGAGACTATTGTGTAACTAATGGAATTCGAAATGTTGATTTTGAGGGTAGATTTCCATTTGAGAAAACAGCGTTTTTTTTTTTACCAAAAAACAGATTTGATAAATAATATTTATGGAAATGAGACCATGGAGGTTAGCACTGCATTATCTAATAAATTATATTACGCTGCGTACTTAGATAAGCCGATTCTTGTCTCAAACAATACTTATATGAGTGATGTTGTGAAAAAATATAATCTTGGATATGTAGTTGATTTGAACAATAATAATTTAGCCGATGATATTTATACGTGGTATATACAGTATAAAGAAAACCCATCGACAATGCGACAAAGTTTTATAGATAAAATAGAAAAAGAATTCAAGGATTATCAGGAGAAATTTAAGAAGTTCATACAGGAAACTTCTTAAAGGTGATGGTTATTATGGTGAATAAATATAAATTTGGATACTCAATTTTTCAGATAGTTTTTCTGGTTTGTATGAGTGCTATCAGTTTTGAAACAAATGGGTATTTTTTATTAGCGGTAGCAAGTACTCTGCAACTGGTCGTTTTCTTTTATTTTAACTTAAAAGTAACAGGAGAAATACTGAATTTTTCTACATTATTTCTAATCTTGTTATATGTCTTTCACTTTGGCCAGATTATACTTTTGGGTTTTTTTCCAGAATTAACGCATAATCAACAGATAACATTATTATATTTCTCTGAAAAAAACTGTGTTCAATCAATGCGATTGATTACTGTTATCTACTCGGTAATGGCTTGGGGTATAATGATTAGTAGCAAGCGTAAAATAGAACGATTCTATGTATTAAGTAATTCAGCAAAAATGATTGATTATGATTTGTTTAGGAGAAAAGCCCTTATGATGATTGGTCTTTCATTTCCTGTAAAGGTAGTAATTGATGCAATTTTCTTTGTTATAGCAATTACGCAAGGTGAGAGAATAGGAGTAATTTGGCTGTCTTCTATTCCAAATTTTATAGTTGTATATGGAAACCTTTCTATTATAGGTTTTTGTTTGTTGATTGTGTCATTGAAGTATGATGAGCATAAACAAATGAGGGCATTGGTTCTTATATGTACGTATTATTTATTGCTTATGCTTAGTGGAAGACGTAGTGAAAATGTTGTTTATGTTTGTATTCTTGTTTTTTTCTATGTTAAGACATACAAGAGAAAAATTGGTTTTCTAAAGGTAGTGGTATTAGTTGCGTTAGCATATTTGTTTTTGGCATTTCTATTTACTATTGTATATAGCCGAGCTCAAGTAGGAGCTCAAGCACTTACTTCATTTACAGATACGTTTAAGTGGGTGTTAAAAGAAAAAAATATATTCGTTGAATCTTTAAGGGAATATGGAAATACAGGGTATACCGCAATTTGTGTTGATTCTCTATGGCTAAATAATTACGCACCAACCTATGGTACGTCATTGTTATATAGTTGTAGTGCAATTATACCAAATATCGGAGGCGTTGCTGGTTGGATAACGGAATTGGGAAATTTTGCTGTTCAACTCAAAAGAGCTGGTATGGTGACAGAATTATACCAAAACATCGGAGGATCGTTGATTGCAGAAATACTCTTCAATTTTGGACGAGTGGGATCAGTAATAGTATCATTCATTCTTGGTCTTGGCATAGGTATTATTAATAAAAAATCACAAGCTCTTACAGCCAGTGAGGAGTTTATTAAGCTGAGTTATTATATTCCAGCTATTGTTTCAATATTATACTGGGTTCGAGATGTATTTGGCGGGGGAATAAGAACAACTGTATGGGGTTTGTTGTTTGTATACATATCAAAAAGATTTATAACGGGGCGAAAATATGAGACTTTTACTAGTGATTGATAATTTAACAACAGGTGGCATTACCACATCGCTATATAATTTTCTTCAATCTATAAATCCAGAAAAAGTAGAATGTGATTTATTAGTATTCGATAGAGATAGTATAAACTACAATAAAATACCATCATATATTAGAGTTATAGATGGTGCTGACAGATTATGTATCCTTGGTGTGTCACAAGAAAAAATAAGAATGAAATCGATATTTAAAGCTTTGAGTAGAGCATGTCTAGTATTGGTTTCAAAACTATTTTCAGGAAATATTGCTAGAAATATTTTATTTATGGGTATGCAATTAAAAGAACAGAAGTATGATCTTGCAATTGCGTATTGCCATGATTTGTCACGAAAAGCATTGACTCCAGGGGGTAGACAATTTGTATCAGATTGTGTAAGTGCCAAAAAGAAGGCAGTGTATATTCATTGTGATTATAATAATTATGGTGGATACAGTAAGAAACAAATAATTGATTATGAAAAAATGGATGTGGCGTTGTGTGTTTCTGAAGGATGCAAATGCAGTTTTCTGGATTGTTTTCCTGATATATCAATTCCAGTCCTAGTTCAAGAAAATTTTGCAGATGTGAACACTATATTAAAAAAGGCAAATGAGTATCAGATAGAAAAAGATAAGAGGCTTACGTTCACTTCAGTATGCAGATTGTCTGAGGAAAAAGGTATTCACAGGTGTGTTGGAGTAATAGCGAAATTACAAAAAAAATACGGAGATTGTTTTAAATGGATTATTGTTGGTGATGGACCGAATAGAGGGTGCATAGAAGAAGATATTCTGAGGTATGGTCTAGACCATAATATTGAGATGGTAGGACAAAAGGATAATCCGTATCCATATTTTACAGTTGCTGATTACTTTCTATTACCTTCTATCCATGAAGCCGCCCCTATGGTGTATGCTGAAGCGGCAGTATTAGGAGTACCTGTGCTAACAACGCAAACGACTTCAGCAAAAGAGTTAGTAGAAAGTAAACATATAGGATTTGTATGCGATAATTCGGAAGAAGGACTGCTTGATTTGTTGGAGAAAGCAATTACGAATAAACTGAATTTTAATTTTGAAATTTTAAAAAATTACGATCCAAATATAAATGCAAGGAGGCAATTGGAGAATTTAGTTTCTACGATTGATGATTATTAAAATGAAGATTAGTACGATATTGGCATACGGAATATATAAAATATATGTGCATTTTCCAGCATCATATGCACATATTCAATTGGGGCAAAAAGCAATTCGAGGTTGGTGTGCATCAAAAATCATGAGAACTACTGGGAAAAACATTAATATTGAAAAAGGTGTTCTATTTTCGTCAAAGTGTTCAATTGGTAATAATTCAGGCATCGGTGTGAATTGTGCCGTTCACGGAGAGTGCTTTATTGGTGATAATGTGATGATGGGGCCAAATTGTGTAATTCATACAGTGAATCATAGGTTTGATAGAATAGATATTCCAATGAACCAACAGGGGGAAAGTGAAACAAAACCGGTTATCATTGGAGATGATGTATGGTTAGGGTCAAATGTAATAATATTGCCGGGAGTGAAAATTGGTAGTCACGCTATTGTTGGTGCAGGATCAGTGGTTACAAAAAATGTGCCAGAATACGCGATTGTGGGTGGAAACCCTGCAATTGTCAGAAAAAGCAGAATTGAAGTACTGAGCAGGTAGTTTGAAAAATGGAGATACAATTTGTATGATAAAAACAAAGGATGAATTAGTGTACTATTTGAAGTGCGATAAAGTTGCTTTGATGGTTCCAGAAAATAAAAAATGGCCATCATTGTTTGATTATGTTTGGAAATATGAGATTGCACTGAGAAAGGCAGAGTACTATTCAAATAGAAGAAATTTGATACAAAAAACAATGTATTTGTATTGGTATTACAAATTTAAAAAGTTAGGTTTCAAATTAAATATTGAGATATGGCTTAACCAATTCGGTCCTGGTTTAAGTATTGCTCATGCAGGTAATATAATTGTTAACGGTAATGCAAGAATAGGGTGTAATTGTCGAATTCATGAAGGTGTTACAATTGGAGCGACGGACGGCCATGAAAACGCTGCAATTATTGGAGATAATGTATTTATTGGAAGCGGGGCAAAAATTATAGGCGAAGTTACAATTGCTAATAACATTGCAATAGGAGCTGGGGCAGTGGTAACAAAGAGTTTTTCTGAAGACAATATTACTATAGCGGGAGTTCCAGCAAAAATAATTAGTCATAAAGGTTCAGAGAAGAATCTGATTAAAGCAACAGAAATAGTAAAAAATAAATAATTGTATTAAGAGGTTAAAATGATAAGTGTAATTTTATCAACATGTAAAAGATCACCAGAAATAGTAAAGCGTGCAGTTGATAGCATCGTAAGGCAAACGTATACTGATTGGGAATTGTATGTCGTAGATGATAGTCCTGAAACATATGATTTACGTGATAGTGTGCAAGCTCTATTTGATTCCTATGCGGAGGATGGCAGAATTCATTATGTACAACACGAAAAAAATAGAGGAGCTTGTATAGCAAGAAATACAGGTGCAGAGATGTCGAAAGGTGAATATATTGCTTTTTTAGACGATGATGATGAATGGGTTGAAACAAAATTAGAAAAGCAGATAAAAAAATTTGAAGAATGTTCTGAAAATACTGGTCTGATCTATTGTGGATGTTATTTTTACCATGACGCTACTGGGAAAAAAGAAGTTGCTAATACTCGATACATAAAGGGAAAAGTATTTTCTGAATTGACTCATGAAAACTATATTGGAGGTGCATCATTTCCATTATTGCGTCGTTCATGTTTAGATCGTGTCGGCTATTTTGACGAGAAAATGCTTTCATGCCAAGATTTAGATGTGTGGCTACGTGTTAGCAAAGAGTATCTTGTTGATTATGTAGAGGAGCCTTTGGTTATCTATCATATTCATGAAGGAGAACAAATAACAAAAAGTATTGAAAAAATTATTGCAGGACGTGAAAGAATAATAGAAAAGAATATTGAGTATTTTAAAAATAATAGAACAGACTATTGGTTTTGTTTAATTAATTATGCTTATAATTGCGCAGTAAGTGGTAATAAAGAATACGCGATGAGAAACTATAAACGTGCTTGTTTGGTAAAACCTTGGTGTTTTATTTCTAATATTACTTATTATTTCCGTATTGTAAAGGCGTTACATCAAGAGGGGGATTTTAATGCACAGTAAGACTTTTTTAATTACAGGAGGAAATTTTACTAATAAAGGTGCTCAATCAATGTTAATAATCACTGTTTCAGAAATAAGGAAAAGATTTCCAGATTCTGATGTTTGGGTATTACCAGTTGATGATTATAAATTATATGATCAAAAGAATTTGAAATTTAAGGTGATGAGAAATCATCAGGACTTGTTTTTAACTAAGCCAGGTATATTAAATAAACTTTATTTAATTGCAAAAAACGCTGCAAGATTTGTTTTAAGGAAAGACTATGTATTTAGCGACTTATTAAAATATCAAAAGGTGATTACTAACACAGATTGCATTATTGATATAAGTGGGTTCTGCCTCTCTTCTCAGTTCAGTATAGAGTATAACATGATGTTGATAAATACGATTGGAGAGGGAATTAAGTATAATATTCCTGTTTTAGTTATGCCACAATCTTTTGGACCATTTGAGTATGATACTAAAAAAGAAGAGATGATAAAATTTATTGGCGATAGTTTACAATATCCTTATGCGGTATTTGCTAGAGAAAGGGAAGGATATGAATATGTAAAGAGGATTTGTCCATCAAGTAATCTTATACTTTCTTCAGATTTAGTGTTGCAAAATAAAGGTGTTAATTTGAAAGATGTATTCAAAGAGGTTCCAAGAATAAGTGAAATTGAAATAGTTGGTGAGAAGCGAGTTGCATTAATACCTAACTCGATGAATAAGACACAAGGAAGGCAGAATGAAATACTGTTATTATACAGACTTATTGTAAATGAATTATTAAAGAGAAAGAAAAGAAGTGTATATTCTTTATCATTCATCAACGGATAAGAAGTATTGTGAGGAAATCATTGAAGGAATTAATGATTCTCATTTACATTTCACCGATCAAGATTTTAATTGTTATGAGTATGATCAAATAGTAAAGAACTTTGATTACATTATAGCTTCAAGATATCATTCAATTGTCCATGCCTATAGAAACAAGGTTCCATGTTTAATATTGGGATGGGCTACAAAATACAAGGAGCTGGCAAGTTTATTTAACCAAGATGATTTAGTTATTGATACGCGAAAGAACATGTTAGATAAAGATTTGATTTTGAAATTAGATGATTTAGATTGTAATTATCTAGAGTATCAAAAAGCATTATCTCGAAAATTGCCTGATATTCAAAAGGATAATTGCTTTAATATATTAAATGATCTTTTTGAAGTGAGAGGATAATTGATATAAATGGATAGTAGAACAAAGAATGCAAAACGAAATATAGTATTTGGTATAGTAAATAAAATAATCACTTTGTTTTTACCGTTTTTAACAAGGACGGCAATACTATACTTGCTGGGAGCTACATTTTTAGGTGTTGGAACTTTATTTTCATCTATTTTGAGTTTTTTAAGTTTGGCAGAACTTGGAATAGGGTCAGCTGTTGTATATGCAATGTATAAACCTATTGCAGAGAATAATAAGACAGAAATCTGTGCCCTGCTTTATTACTATAAGAAAATGTATACTGTCATTGGAGTTATTATCCTTGTAATTGGAACAATAATTTTACCACTAGTTCCCCATTTAATGAATGGAGAATCACCAGATGGAATAAATGTATATATTTTATACTATTTGTTTCTCATCAATTCAGTTATAAGTTACTTTTTTCAAGGATATAAACAAAGCCTATTATCAGCACACCAAAGAATGGATATAATAAACAATGTAGCTACGATTACAAGTATAGTTGTTCAAGTGGGTCAGATCTTTGTATTGTATTTCTTTAGGGATTTTTATATATATGCTATGGTACCGATTGTAGGAACTATTTTTACCAATATGATAAATGCATATATTGTAGGAAAAAAATACCCAGATATTCATTGCAAAGGTACTATTGATGATTCGGTTAAACAAGAAATTAAAACAAAGATATTTGGACTTTTTGGAACAAAACTTAATAGCATTGTTGTTCATTCGGTAGATATTGTAATAATCTCGTCTTTTTTAGGACTTACAAATACTGCAAAATATGGAAACTACTACTATATCATGAATGCTGTTAGTGGTTTTCTTGCTGTAATCTATGGATCATTGACTGCTGGAATAGGTAATAAAATTGTTTCCGATAATATTGATGAAAATTATATGTTATTTAGAAAATTAAGTTTTATCAATTATTGGATCGTTGGTGTTTGTTCAGTTTGTTTTCTCTGTATTTATGAGCCATTTATGTTGGTTTGGGCAGGAGAAAAAATGGTTTTTGGGCTTACTTTTGTAATATTGATGGTTGTATATTTTTATATTTACGAAATCCAGAGAACTGTTTTGACTTTTAAAGATGCTGCTGGTTTGTGGAATAAGGATAGATATAGGCCATATGTCTCGATGGTAGTAAATTTGGTAAGTAATATTATATTAGTGCAAATTGTAGGCATATATGGGATTGTTTTGTCGACAATACTCGCATTTTTAATTTCGATACCTTGGGCAAATTATGTTTTGTTTCATAACTTATTTAGAAAGAAGGCATTTATCAATATTATTTCAATATTAAAATTTGGGATATATACTATTATTGCAATAATTCCTACATTTTACATTTGTAAAGGTCTTCCAGTTAACTATTTAGGCATCGCTGAACGTTTAGCAGTTTGTATAATAATTCCTAATATTGTATTTTTCCTGTTTTCGTGGAGAAATAATGAATTAAGATATATTAAAGAACTTTTATTCTAATTGTGAGGTTATATTTATGATATTTATTGAAAAGATATACAATGTGATTAATGGGAATACCCCATTATTATACAGTATTAATAATTATTTAAAACATCTTAAATACAGTTTTGAGGATACGAAATGTAATAGCGTTGAACAATATAGGGCATCAATCATTAGATTATATCACACTATTGAAAAGGGTTTATCTTATAGTGATTATCGTCCTGGATTTGGAAAGGATAATATTGATAAATTGATTGTTACATTAGAACAGTATTCAAAAAAATATGACATCAAGGAATGTTTTTATGAAACTGCATTAGATTGTTTATACAAGTATATTAAAAAAATTTGGAATTTGGAGTTAGTGATGCTATTTTGGAGTCAAGAATTAAAAGTATTCCAGGTAATCCGAACGGACTGGGTGGAACCATAGAGATTGCTTCAATTACTCAAGAAGAGCTGAAGACACTTAATTATGAGAATTTTATTAAGAGTAGACATAGTATTAGACATTTTGGTTCAGAAGCAGTAGATGTTGAACTTCTTAGGGAGGCAATTCAGATAGCGCAGTATACTCCTTCGGCATGTAATAGACAAGGGTGGGTAATTAGAATAGTTGAAAGCAAGGATGCAATAGATACAATTTTAGAAAATCAAAATGGTAATAGAGGATTTGGTCATGAAATTGATAAACTAGTCATGATTACATGTGATGTTCGAGCTTTTCAAAAGAATAGGGAACTTTTTCAACCATATATAGATGGAGGAATGTATGCACAGAGTGTATTAAACGCTTTGTATTATAAGGGAATTGGAGCAATTCCGTTGAGTGCATCCTTAGCCGGCTCACAAGAAAAAAAAATAAGAAAAAAAGTAGGAATTAATAAATCAGAAGTTTTTATTTTGTTTATAGGTGTGGGCACATACCCTGATTCGTGTAAAACAACTCGATCAGAGCGTATGCCTGTCGATATTAGATTAGTATAATTATATGAATATGGAGATCCGATAATGAACAAGAAAAAGATTATGTTGGTCTTTGGTACGAGACCGGAAGCAATAAAAATGTGCCCATTAGTAAACGAGTTAAAGTCGAGAGAGTCTTTAGAAACTATCGTGTGTGTAACTGGTCAACACAGACAGATGCTAGATCAAGTTTTGAATACGTTTAATGTTGTTCCGGATTATGATCTTTCCATCATGAAACAGGGGCAGACACTCTTTGATATTACAATAGGCATTTTGGAGAAACTTAAAGAGGTTCTTGAAGAAGTGAAACCGGATGTTGTACTTGTGCACGGAGATACCTCCACAACATTTGTAACTGCTTTAGCTTGTTTTTATCTTCAGATTCCGGTTGGTCATGTAGAAGCTGGTCTTCGTACCTATAACATCTATTCTCCGTATCCGGAAGAATTCAATCGCCAGGTTGTAGGCATTATTTCTCAGTATAACTTTGCACCGACTCAAATGGCAGCAGATAACTTGATGAAGGAAGGAAAAGATCCTTCAAAGATTTTTATCACAGGTAATACTGTAATTGACGCAATGCAGCACACAGTAAAGGAAGATTATTCTCATCCAGAACTTGATTGGGTTGGAGATGGAAAACTTATCTTTATAACAGCGCATAGAAGAGAAAACCTTGGTGAGCCAATGCACAATATGTTTCGTGCAATACGCCGTGTTCTTGATGAGCATCCAGAATGCAAGGCAGTTTATCCAATACATATGAACCCTGTTGTAAGAAAGGCAGCTGATGAGGAACTTAGTGGATGTGATCAGATTCATATTATTGAACCAATTGAAGTGTTTGATTGCCATAATTTTGAGGCAAGATGCCATCTATGTTTAACTGATTCAGGTGGAATTCAGGAAGAAGTTCCTTCTTATGGTCGTCCAGTTCTTGTAATGAGAGATACAACGGAAAGACCAGAGGGGGTGAAAGCTGGAACGCTTAGGCTTGTAGGAACAGATGAAGAGGTAATTTATAGAAATTTCAAAGAACTTCTTGAAAATCAAAAAGCGTATGATGCTATGGCTAAAGCATGGAATCCTTATGGTGATGGAGATGCATGTAAAAGAATTGCTGATATTCTTGAGGGAAAAGAATATCGGCCTTGGATTGCTGAAAATTAGTAAGTATCTGGACTTTACATAAATGTTAATATTAAAATGGAAAGTATTATTCCATGAAAAGATTCACAGTGACTTCAACTAAGTTTGTAAAAAGCAAGGTTGAACATTTACCAATATTTAAAGAGTCAGGGAATCTTGATAAAAATTCCCTGACTTTTTCTGCTTAATCACGTCTGAATAAATCACGTGTATAGACTTTATCTTTTACATCATCCAGACAAGAATCATATCGATTTGCAATGATTGCCTGAGAGATGTTCTTAAATTCTTTTAAATCATTCACAACACGGCTTCCAAAAAAGGTAGATTCCTCAGGAAGTGTTGGCTCATAGATTACTACTGTAGCCCCTTTGGCCTTAATTCGTTTCATAACACCCTGTATAGAAGACTGACGGAAGTTATCACTGTTTGATTTCATAGTAAGACGGTACACACCGATAACACATTGTTTTTCCTGGTCAGGAGCAAATTCACCACGATTGTAATAATCATAGTATCCAGTCATATGAAGTACCTGATCCGCAATAAAATCTTTTCTTGTCCTGTTAGATTCAACAATCGCAGACATCATATTCTGAGGCACATCCTGGAAGTTGGCAAGGAGTTGCTTTGTATCTTTTGGCAGGCAGTATCCGCCATATCCAAAAGAAGGATTGTTATAATGAGTTCCGATACGAGGATCCAGGCAGACACCGTTGATGATCTCCTGTGTATTTAATCCTTTGGACTCTGCGTAAGTATCCAGTTCGTTGAAATAAGAAACACGAAGTGCCAGATACGTGTTGGCAAAGAGTTTTACAGCTTCTGCTTCCGTAAATCCCATAAATAAGGTATCAATATTTTCTTTGATTGCACCTTGCTGCAGGAGTGCTGCGAAGAGATGTGCTTTTTCGGCAGATTCTTCATCACAGGACACAATGATGCGGGACGGATACAGGTTATCATACAAAGCCTTTGACTCACGCAAAAATTCAGGACTGAAGATGATATTCTTCGTATTGTATTTTGCTCTGACAGACGCAGTATATCCAACAGGGATCGTAGATTTGATGATCATCATGCATCCGGATTTACCTTCAGGACAAGTTCGATCACTGCTTCCACAGCAGAGCAGTCAAAGAAATTCTTCTTGCTGTCATAATTAGTCGGTGCTGCAATGATAATAAAGTCAGCATCTTTATATGCAGCTTCTCCGTCAAGCGTTGCAGTCAGATCCAGTTCCTTTTCAGCCAGATATTTCTCGATATATTCGTCCTGGATCGGAGACTTCTTGTTGTTGATCAGCTCTACTTTTCCGGAATAATGTCAACTGCAGTTACGTGATTGTGCTGTGCAAGCAGCGTGGCAATAGAAAGTCCCACATATCCGGTTCCGGCTACCGCAATACGATACTTCTTATCTAGTACCATATCTTTAGGAGTTTCCTCTTCTTCGACAAACAGATCCGTCACTTCAAATCCAAGATTTTCCCCAAGACGCTGCAGCTGATCAATAGAAGGAATATAATCAGAATTTTCCAGTCTTCCGATCATTGCCCGGTTGATTCCTGTTGCTTCAGCAAGCTGAACCTGAGTAAGTCCTTTTGCTTTTCTTTCGTTGATAACTGTGTTCACCAGTTTATCCATAGATAATTTTTTCATAAATACCTCAAAAACCAGTTTTAAATATCATTTTATGTAATTATATGCAAGTAAAGTTTGTTTTTTACAAGTAGTATGATATCAAAAACTGGATTAAATGTCAATGAGAGAGAAAACTGAAGATAAACATACAGTGTAATGAAGTCAATCCATAACGTATAGTAGTTCAGCGGACTGATTAATTTCCAGTAATAATTGATACTCAATCAGTATGAAAATTGTGAAAATTTAATGGAAAATCAAATGTTTTATGTTAAAATTTAAATATAAGTGGTGTTCATAATTGTACAGGGTGAATGATTCTAACAGGAGGATTGGAAACATGGAGTGCGTAATCAAAAGCAGAGAAGTAGATGCATTTAGCTGGAAACATCAGGAGTCTTCAGTTATGACAACATCCCATTTTATCACGTTGCCATTTGAGACAAAAACGGAAAATATTATTTTGGGATTTGACATGTTTCATTTTGAATATCCGGATAAGGATCACCATGTAAAAGATATGGGGTTAAATATCCGGTATAATGTATTGAAAGAAAGGGCGGATACGATTATTTTTCATGCAGACATGTATATGCGGGATTCATCAGGTCATTTTATGAAGTATCCAAAGGGAGATCTGAAAATAAGGTTCAACGTGCTTGCATATCCACATACAACAGAACTTCCAAAAGATGGAGTGAAGATTGGTGCGATAGATACATTTGAAATAGCATATGCAGATGGCAGAGATCATCATGTGTCTGGTTATTAGGTAAATTCAGAAAAAGGAACAAGTTATATTTACGATAATTCGGGCAACAATGAAAAGAAAACATCCACCCAGAAGACGATCGTGATTCCACATAAGGATTTTGAGGAATTAAAGAAACAGCCGGTTCATTTTATTACAGGATTTAATCTTGCTATGGAAAGTGGGGACCATCATGTGAGAAGTACAGGATTTGATGCTCAGAATCAGGAAAACATGTTTGATTTGTCAGATGATTCTGGTCAGCATGCTTCTGCAATGTTGTCTTATCTTACATATGATATTTAAAAAGGGAGTCTATACAATAAGTGGTTTTATGGTAAAATAATCAGGAGGCAAAAGGATATTCATTTAGAAATGCCAATTAAAATTATATTTTCTATTTTTCATGCGTATGAAGCTTTTTGAAAAGCAGCAGAAAGAAAAAATATATTTTAAAATAAAGGAGTGATGTAAATTGGATATCTATCAGATTATTATCACATATTACCCGATATGGTCACCGTTTGAATGGATTATTTTTTTATCGGTTCTTGCTTTGGCAGTATGTATTGCCGTAGTTCTGTATAAAAAACAGAAGATTACCATGCGGCAATCCATAGCGGGATACTGTTATTGCTTTATTTGCTTTTAGTATTTGGTTCTACTGTGTTTACAAGAATGCCGGGCGAGCGCCAATACCAGTTGGAGGCGTTCTGGTCATGGAAGAAGATCCTGCATTATATTGAGCAACATGGAATGGTCACAGGCACCGGGCTTTTGCGGGAGAATCTGTTAAATATCGTGATGTTGTTTCCGGCAGGAATGTTACTTCCATTTGTGTTTGGCAACAGAGGCAAAATCAGGTGGTGGCATGGTTTGCTGTTTGGTATTTTTATTTCCGGATGCATCGAAGGGTTACAGTTGATTCTGTGCCGGGGATTATTTGAGTTTGACGATATGATCCACAATAGCCTGGGATGTATGGCGGGGTGTGCAATCGGGCGGGATGCCTGAAGAAATTCAATAAAAAGTGAGGCGTAAATGTGCGGTTCGCCATGTAAGTTTTACCACTTTTGTTTAGTCTTATCAAAGCTAAGAAAAGTGTATTGACTTCATAACCGGGTTTGCTATAATCATCTTATAGAATTCCTCTGCAAATGGAGGAATAAAATGGGAAGAACAAAACGATTAAAGGAACTCACGATCAAAGATAATTTTATGTTCGGCGCAGTGATGATGGACGAAGATAATTGCAAAGGTCTTTTAGAAAGAGTGTTGGAGATACAGATCGATCGAGTGGATGTCAGCAAAGAAAAAAGCATAGTATATCATCCGGAGTATAAAGGTGTTCGCCTGGATGTGTATGCAAAAGATGAGAAGCAGACGCGTTATAACGTGGAAATGCAGGTGGAGAGAAAGCCGGCACTTGGAAAGAGAAGCCGTTATTATCAGAGTCAGATGGACATGGAGATGTTGCTGACCGGAGAAGATTATACGGAACTTCCGAATACCTATGTTATTTTTATCTGTGATTTTGATCCATTTGGAAAAGACAAGTATCGATATACCTTTCGGACAACGTGTCAGGAATCTGAAAATGTGGATTTGGAAGATGGGCGAACCACTGTGTTTTTAAATACCCGTGGAAAGAACGAAAGTGAAGTTCCGGGAGAATTGGTCACATTTCTGCAGTACATGAAAGAGGATCTTGAGGGAAGCGAAAAGGAGTTTCACGACCCATATGTGGAGCAGTTGCAGAAGTTTATCCGCAACGTTAAGGGAAGTCGGGAGATGGAGGAACGCTTTATGATTTTTGAAGAGATGCTGAAAGAAGAACGGGCTGCCGGATTTGCAAAAGGGCGTGCTGAAGGAGTTGCAGAGGGGCGAATTTCTGAGAGTAAGGATACGTTACTCTTATTTTTGCAGAATCTTGGAACGGTTCCTAAAGTACTTTCGGATCAAATTGAAGAACAAGGTGATTTGGATGTACTGAAAGAGTGGATCAGGATGGCATTCCAATCGAAATCTGTGGAAGAATTTGCAAAGAAGATAAAATAAGAATCTACATCGGAGAATATCCGATCTAATATCATCAGCCGTGGCTGTTCTGGCCGGGGCTGATGATAAAAAGGAACAAGTCAATGCCGTTTCGGGCAGATATTCAAAGAAGAGCAGAGGAATTCTATATTTTGTAGTTTGATGATTAGCATAAATATATGGTATCTGTTATAATGAGAGTTAGAAAGTGTGGAAATACTGAAAGGAAGGAATCGGTTTTAGAGGACGAAAGGGGATGATATGCCATGGGCATTTATTTAAATCCGGGAGCAGCAGGGTTTAAAATGTCTTTAAATTCCGAAATATTTGTTGATAAAAGTGAACTGTTAGATGTGACAAATCGCTATGTGAA
>ENA-OQCK01000215-OQCK01000215.1-human-gut-metagenome-genome-assembly--contig:-NODE-215-length-34374-cov-3.259964_pt1 | contig 34374 bp, 42 predicted proteins | sample MGYA00242498_ERZ504578 | MGnify/ENA primary metagenome ERZ504578 (study PRJEB26092, sample SAMD00036229) | human gut metagenome | host: Homo sapiens | study: EMG produced TPA metagenomics assembly of...
AGCCTCAAGCCTCTTCGAAAATCTTTATAAGTGCATCCGGCAGACAGCTTTGAGTGATCCTTATAAGGCAGCCGATGAAACCTATTACAAAATACTCGTCCCGGAAAAGAACAGCAAGGGAAAAGGATTCCGCAAGGGATACCTCTGGGTGGTTGTGGGCATAAACACCAGGATGATATACCTGCTCTATGATGACGGCTCCCAGTCTGAACTGGAAAAATCTAAATCAATTTATGAATATGGATCATATGTTTATTATGAGACTGGCAGCCCTGCTTTTTGGCGGCGGCATTGCCAGCTGTCTGTTTCCGGGAAAATCCCGGATGTCACATGTCCTGTTCCTGCTGTTGGTACTTGCAGAAACAGCTGTCGCACATGCCACCATTCCGGACGGGTGGTGGTTCCTGCTTCCGGGTGTCGTTTCCGTACTTCTTCGTCTTTCTTTTAAAGGAGGGACAGAAAGCGGAAAGGGTGGAAAAGCCCTGCTCTCCCTTCACGCCACGGACGGGACAATTATCAGATATTATTACTGGTTCTCCAATTTCCTTGTCTATGGAGGAGCCGGTTCCGGCAAGACCAAATCCATAGGCAAATGCTGATGGAACAGTACATCAGGTCCGGATTCGCCGGTTTCATCTATGACTTCAAGGATTTTGACTATACCCGGACTGCATACAACCTGATCAGGAAACACGGATACCCCCATGAGTTCTATTATGTAAATTTCACGGACATGAACCGGACTTACCGCTTCAATCCGCTGGACAGGAGGAATATAAAGGACAGGACGATGCTCATGCAGCTGATGGAGGACGTACTGGGCGCGTTGATGCCGCCCACATCCAAACAGGACGAATGGTATACGGGCGCGCTTGGCATCCTGAACGGCGTGGCGTACAGGCTTTGGGACGAGTTCCCGGAATGCTGCACGCTGCCGCATATCGTCAACTTCGTGATGAAGGCCGATACGGGACAGCTTCAGGAATTCCTGAAGCTGAACGATATCAGCGCATGATGGCGGGGGCGTACCTCAAGGCAGAAGGCAGTGAGAAAACACAGGCCTCCTATGTGTCCACTCTCAGCAACTATGTGGCGAAGCTGACCACCAATGAGAACATATACTATGTGCTGACAGGGAATGACTTCGACTTCAATCTGATTGATCCTGAACATCCGAAACTTTTTGCAATCAGCAACAACTATGCAACGGAGTCGGTGATATCCCCCGTCATCGCCATGGTAATGAGTATCGCCTCGCGCTCGTTCTCCATGGAGAACAGGGTCCCCTTTGTATTTATCCTGGACGAGATGACCACCTTCAAGGTGCGTGACTTCGAGAAGCTGCCTTCCGTCTTGCGCGAGTACGGGGCGGCGTTCCTGCTGCTCACCCAGTCCGGAGCCAAGCTGGAGAAACTGTACAGCAAACTGGACAGGTCGTCCATAGAGGCGAATTTCGGAAATATCTTCCTGGGCCGCACACAGGATGTGGAGGCATTGAAATATTACCCTCTCTTTTTCGGGAAATACGAGAAGGAGAAGAAGTCCACCAGTTCCGGCAGCAGCGGTGGCGGCCGTAATTCCAGCGTGACCATCAGCACACAGAAGGAAGAGATATATGAATCGAAGGACTTCGCTTCATTGGAACCGGGGGAATTTATCGGAATGGGAAACCGTTCCAATATCAAAGGGCATTTCAGGAAGAAGTTCAGGCTCTTCGAACTGAAGGAGGAACCGCTGCCGGTAGTCGCGTTCAGGACGGAGAAGGAAATATCTGACAATTATACCAGAATACTGAAAGATATCGAGAGGGTGCTTGGGATGGAAGACGCAGAAGTGGATGTAAATTCTTTGTTCATCGGTAAGTGAATATATATTTGGCAATAAAAAAAATACACTAAAAATAAAAAGTGAGAAAATGTGTTTGTCTATATTTGCAGCATATTTCGGAAGTATAAAGCATATTCTGTTCAGAAAATATACGAATATGACAATGAAAAAAGACATTCAACCAAAGAAGAAGCCGGGAAAGATAATTATTTCAATAGATGGAGATACTTTCCAGCAACTTGAAATATATTGCTAGATAAACGGCATATTTTGTAATGACTTCGTTTCGTTCGCCTTGGAATACTTTGAATGCACAGAATTTAATCTGAAGAGCAAGCGATGAGAGAACAGAAGCCATTCGTCAACTATTATAGGAAGTCCGGGAACAGACAGCAAAATAGCTTCCGGCTACAGAAGCAAAAGGCAAAGCAGAAAGCGTGGCAACAGAACAGGCAAAACCCTTCAGTTACTTTAAGAAGAAAACGACTGATTGCATAACGAAATCAAAATTCTTCAGATGTATAAGGAGAAAGCACACACCGGGAACTTTGCCGGGAACGTGACAAACAGAAAGTAATAGGAAAAATAAAAATTATAGTTCAAAGTAAATAATGAAAATGAAAACAAGATTTCTATTAGGTGTATTACTCCTTTTTAGCATTACCATGCAGGGGCAACAAGTGAAAGTGAATTATGAAAATATAACAAATTCCCTTCCTGTTATTTTACAAGAATATTTCCGGATGCAAGGTGTACAACATCTGAATCTGACTATCAAGGGTGAATTCAATGGGAAACGAGCCAAGCTAAAAAAAATATCTTGCAACAATGGTGTGTTTACAGAAAGAGAACTTTTACCTGATTTCGTACATTTTATATTGGTCGATAGTGTAGAAACACTTGATTTATGGTAGCACCATACAAAGAAGATAGCATACGTTTAACTTGTTTTTATCCACCAGTAGACAATATGCCATTGTTCACAGATACGGTACGCTTGGATAGACATAAGATTCTAATGGAAACGTATACACCTGGTGATGGTTTTGATATTCCTATTATAAGTTATACCTCTGGTATTTCGGTGCAAGGTGGAATCTGGTTTTGTGGATTACGTGATTCAAAAGTAGAGCCACGAAAATGGTATGAGAAGTATGGTATTGATGATTATGTCTATTATACAATTCGTTTGGAGGAGGATAAACCTTCAAGTAAAGGAACTGTTTACGTCAAAATATCGAAGTAATTTTGGGGCCTAATGCTCCTGTATCAGAAATACAGAGAACAAGCTACCCTAACGCAAGCCTATAAGGCTCCGGCGTTTCCGCTGGGGGCTTTCTAACTTTTGTACTTATAGAATATCAAAAAGAAAGCGATAGTGGAGTGTTACCCTCCTAAAAAAACACTTTTCAGTGTCTAACTGCATTTTTTGATAATTAAATACGTTGTATAATTAGTTTTCCCATCATTGTATGGGTAAAATTCAACATATTCTTTAGACGCAGCTGGATCGTTCAGTTCTCCTGTTCTATCGTAGAATGAAAAGATTGTCTTATCCAGTTCTTTAATATCCCAATAATGACTACCACCAAAATATAATGTGCTAAAGTTAGGAGTGGCGAAAGACCATCTTCCACGAATCTCACCTTCTTTTTTGTTCCCATCCTTATCAATCTCTACATTGGCTCGTGTATATGTTCCATCTTTATCGAAATTCCAAATAGATTCCCAAGAGCTTCCGTCTTCATACTCTTTTTTTCCGCCAGTCCAGGTTATATCACATATTAGTGCGATAATGCTTTCTTCTCCATCGTTATAATATCCTTGTTTCTCAACACAATTGGAAAGAAGCACCATCTGTACAATCACTGCAAAAAAACGATTATTCTTTTCATAATTAATATATTAAACTACACAAATGTATACAAACTTTTGTAGATTTGACAATCTGAACTTTTAATTTAGGAAAATTAAGGGAAATACAGAACTATAAACCTTAAACTGAGAATGATTTGCCTACTTTTGCGATATAAAAATTAGTAACATGAAAAACCTAAAAAAATATATCATAATAGCTATTTTAGCCAGTGTTGTTATATATTTATCAGGATGTGCAAGTCTTACTTATAATCCGCACAGCCAAACAGAAAAAGTAAAAGTGACTTTAAAGAATAAATAACTGTATCATATCAGTTTATGCAACTTGTAAAAGTCATATATATAACATTGATACTCTGCCTGTTTATATTTGGTGCTAACGGGCAAGAAAACATCAGAGAGAACCATATCAAACTTAAAAATGACAGTTCAAGAATTCTCTCTGATAAAGTACGTATGCCGTTCAATAAGACAGATTTATTATTGCCCAATCCCAATGCGAAAGACGTAGAAACAGCCATTGACAACACAAATTTTAAAGCGGATAGACCTTTCTATATACCACTATATTACATTAATCCTACTCCAATGTTTTATGGGGACTATAGTACAAGCGGACATATTTTCTCTCATTTCTATGGCAGTGGCTCACAAACCACGTTGCGGGAATAGGACGGATAAACGAGGCTTCAATAATGTTTCATCATCAATTCAACAATGATTTTGAAATCCGACTGGGCATTAATGCCACCAAATATAACTTTCCCAAAAGTACCGGACAGGCTTTTGGCATCTATGGCGCAATGATTTATCACCCAAATGAAAGATTAAGACTAAAAGTGTTTGGAGCATATACACCGACTTACCAGTATGGCTTTTATAGAAATACATATGGCATTACTGCCGGGTATGATTTTACAGACCGGTTGGAAATGGAAGTCGGCATACAAAATTATTACAATCCGGAGAAAGGTTGGAATGTGGTTCCAATAGTCATACCACGCTACAAGTTTAAGAAGTTTGATATTGGAATAGACGTAGGCGGGCTGCTTTATGAGACAATACGGAAATAGGAAAGGAAAAGCTGTCCTTCCATATCTCTGACGTTTTTTTGTCATATCCTTAGTCTTTTTCCTTACCGTTTCTTTCATAGCCTCTTGCTGTACTGATCATTCCTTTACAAATGTAGCGTGCGGATCTTTCTGGGCCGCACACTGGATGTGGAGGCATTGAAATATTACCCTCTCTTTTCGGGAAATACGAGAAGGAGAAGAAGTCCACCAGTTCCGGCAGCAGCGGTGGCGGCCGTAATTCCAGCGTGACCATCAGCACACAGAAGGAAGAGATATATGAATCGAAGGACTTCGCTTCATTGGAACCGGGGGAATTTATCGGAATGGGAAACCGTTCCAATATCAAAGGGCATTTCAGGAAGAAGTTCAGGCTGTTCGAACTGGAGGAGGAACCCGCTGCCGGTAGTCGCGTTCAGGACGGAGAAGGAAATATCTGACAATTATACCAGAATACTGAAAGATATCGAGAGGGTGCTTGGGATGGAAGAGATAGATGTAAATTCTTTATTCACCGATAGATAGAAAAGCTGTATGTATTCGTCTTACAATGTATAAAGTATAAAAACATATATACACCATAACAGAATTTCGACGACTGTTATTTTTGGCAGATTAGCATGAACAGCAAGGCAAACTAAAGTTAACATTCACCAATGGGATGAAAAATGAAAAAATTAAGTTCCGCCACAGTCGAATCGGTTTTAGGCACATTGCTTGATTTTAGGGCTATGAGAAAAGTACATACCAGAGGTATAAAATTCGCGAACAAACATGTCTTATTGGCAACTATGGCTTATAATCTAAAAAAGTTAATGAACCATGTTTATTATAAATTCTCAATCTCGATTGCCAACGTAATCAACAATTGGTTGGATTATATGAAATCAGTAACGATCTTTAACTTTGACAAAATAAATTTGTTTGCAGATATTTCTTTCCGCTTCCCATATTCGAGTGATATGTTGCTGTTCGAATATAGGAGCAGTTCGTTTTGTATTCCTTTATCTCTATAAACGAAAATTATACTTTTAGAATAAAAATTTGGTATCTTCTAATAATTTCCCTACATTTACACCCGTTTCATTTGAATTAATCTTAATAAATGATTGTAGAACCGGAAGTTGTAGGAGAATTTGCCTCTGGCAGCCATGAAGCCTTTCATAAGATATTCAAGCTGTTTTATCCTAAGGTATATGCTTTTATACGGGGATTTATAAAAGATTTGGATGATTCTGAGGATTTGACTCAAATTGTCTTTATAAAACTATGGAATAAGAGAGCGATTTTTCACAAGGTACATCATTTTGATTCTTATTTGTTCATGCTTACCAAATATACCGTTTTTAATTATATCACAACTAAAAAAGTTTCCCGGTTTACAAGCGAAGATAATGTTCCCGAGATTTCTGATGAATATACTCCTTATGATAAATTGATAGCGAAAGATTTGCAATTATTAATTGATATGGTAGTGAATGAGATGCCTCCTAAAAGGAAAATGATATATAAGTTGAGTCGGATAAAAGGACTTTCTAACGAACAAATAGCAGAGAAACTGGGGATACAGAAAAAAACGGTGGAGAATCATTTGAATATCGCTTTAAATGAACTGAGAGACGCTTTGGCTCTTTCTATTTTAGTTTATTTAATACTGTCGGTTTAGGTATATCATAAGATAGAACTGTCTTTTTTATATAAAATGTGAAAATGAATAATTATATACATAAGATAATAGACTTTTTCTTTCATCATGAAGTCTCTGATGAGATAACAGAACGTGTTTATAATCGTATGGTTTTTCCTGTGGAAGATAAAGCAAGAGAAGAAGCTGTTTCACAAATTTGGGATAAACTGGACGATGCTTCTTGCTCTGACGAAAAAATAGAGAAGGCTTTTTATAATTTGGAGACCTCTTTAGAATTTAAAAAAGAAGAACAGACTATCGAATTTGTACATCGGGAACATATAAGAAATACGAAAAGAATAAATTGGGGGAGAGTAGCTGCTATTTGGACTATTCCTTTCATTATGGTGTGTGTTTCGGCTTACCATTATTATTCTGCAAAGGATTATGTGAAGGAGACGTTGTCTGAAGTGACTTATATGCAGCGCTATGCAGCTATGGGTACACGTGAAGAAGTGGTTCTTCCTGATGGGAGTAAGGTTTGGCTTAATGCCGGTACTTTGTTGATATATCCCTCCAGTTTCATATCTGAATCTCGCAATGTTTATATTGCGGGAGAAGGGTTCTTTGAAGTTTCAAAAGATAAAGAGCATCCTTTTATTGTCACTACCAACCATTTAGAGTTGGAAGTGCTTGGTACGACATTCAATATTTCGGCGTATCCGGACAATAATCAGATAATGGCTACATTGGAAACCGGCAGGTTACAGGTAAAGGTAAATAAACAACCGGATAAATATTTTCTGGAACCCAATGACCAGTTGATATATACTCCTTCCACAGGGATAGTACAGCAGCATAAAGTGAATGCTGTTTCCCACTCCGATTGGCGTATGGGAGGGTTGTTCTTTGGCAATGTGCCGTTTAATGATGTTCTTCATACTTTGGAACGTGTGTATGGTGTGAAATTCCATGTGCGTACATCTATTTACCAGAATCAAAGTTTGAGAGTTCATTTTAATAGAAATGAATCGTTGGAGCAAGTACTTCAAATCATTAAAATATTGGTTCCTGGTATAGAATATGAAATTGTTGGCAAGAATATCTATTTAAGATAGCGGTTTAGTATTTATTAACATAAAGCCATTGGGTGTAGTATTTATTTGAATTGTCTTTCTCATGTACGTACACCTTATGTCGTTAATAAATCTAATATGAAATGAACAAGAAATTTATTCGAGTGTTGGGGCTTGGTGTTGGTTTATTTCTGGCCGGCAGCCTCTCTGTTAATGCACAGAAAGTTTCCTTCAATGGGGAACGTCTTTCTTTAAAGCAAGCGTTTGAGAAAATTGAATCTGTTTCGAAGTATAAGATTGCTTATAACACTTCACAACTGGATGTCAATAAGCAAGTTGTCTTGAATCAAAAGAATCAGGATGTATTGCAAATTCTGTCGGATTTGCTAAAAGGAACTAATTGTGTCTATCAAGTGAATAACAATTATATTGTTATCACTCTGAAAGATGATGAGAAGGTTAAGAAAATTAAGGGTACTATAAAAGATTCGGCCGGGGAACCTATTATTGGTGCCAATGTAACTTTAAAAGGAGATGCCACTGTAGGAAGTATTACAGATATAGATGGTAACTTTGATTTGTCCGTTCCAAGCAATGCTACTTTGCAAGTTTCTTATATTGGTTATAATACTCAAGATATTCCGGTAGGAAATAAATCTTTCCTTAATATTACTCTGAAAAGAAGATACAGAAACACTAGATGAAGTGGTGGTTGTAGGTTATGGATCTCAAAAGAAAAGTGAATCTAACAGGTGCGGTTAGTACAATTGATGCAAAAATGTTAGATAACCGTACAAGTCAGATCCTTTTAATATGCTAACAGGGCAGGTTCCAGGAGTAACCATTGTGCAAAACTCTGGTCAACCTGGAGCAGATATGGGTAATTTGCGAGTTAGAGGTATTGGAACGCTTGGAAATGCAGATGCGATGGTTATAATTGATGGTGTAGAATCATCTATTAATAATGTGAATCCTAATGATATAGCTAGTATTTCTGTATTAAAAGATGCAGCAGCTTCGTCTATTTATGGCGTGCGAGCAGCTAATGGTGTAATTCTAATTACAACTAAAAGGGGAGTTGTTGGAAAGCCAAAGGTTTCTTACAATGGATATGTAGGATGGCAAGATGCTTGTAGATTACCTAAATATTTAGATTCTTACAATTATGCCTTGCTGCTGAATGAAGCTTACAGAAATGATGGAGCTAATGCACCCTACTCTGAAGAAGTTCTCCAAACTATAAAAGACGGAACAGATCCTGATCACTTTGCTAATAGTAATCAAGTGGAAGCCGTTTTAAGTGAACGAGGAATATTTCATAATCACCACTTAAGCATCATTGGTGGTAAAGAAGATATGAAATATTCTTTGGCTGCAGGCTTTTATAAGAAGGATGGGCTAATGCCAAATATGTCATATAATAGATTTAATATACGTTCAAATATAGACAGTAAAATTAGTCAACGATTAGATATCTCATTAAATTTATCTGCCTCTCGAGATGATAGAAAAGCTCCAGCTACGCATAAAGTATCTGATCCAGATACTGACTTATGGAATATTATGTATCACGCATTTCGTGAGTCACCCTTAATGCCTATACGGTATCAGAATGGCAATTATGGCTTGTATCTGAATGAACACAACTCTGTAGCAGAAGCAAATTTAAGTGGAGAATCTCATATATATAATAGCAACTTTCAGGGAAGTGCAGGTCTTTCATATAAAATAATAGATGGCCTAACACTAAAAGGAAATGCTTCTGCTACGTTTAATTTAGAAGATGTATATGTAGATCAGAAGAAAATGGATTTTTATTCTGTTGATTCTAAGGAACCTATTAAGTCGACTCGAAGTATGGTTAGTAACCAAGATAAAAAGTCATTAGAAATTAATTTACAAGCATATTTAGACTATAATAAAACATTTGGCAAACACCTTGTGAAAGGATTGCTGGGATATTCACAAATTCATAATCAATATAGATTATTAAAAGCTTTGCGAAAGGATTTACCTGCCAATAACTCATTAGGAGAAATAGATGCAGGTGACGTTACTACTCAAGAAACAGGAGGAAAGAGCGTAACTTATGCTCTTAGATCTGTATTTGGACGTATCAATTATGGATTTGATGACAGATATCTTTTTGAAGCTAATCTTCGCTATGATGGTTCCTCTAGATTTCCTAAACATAATCGTTTTGGACTATTCCCTTCTTTTTCATTTGGATGGCGTATATCGGAAGAAAACTTCTTTAAAGTTGATTTTGTTGATAACCTTAAGTTAAGAGCTTCTTGGGGACAGCTAGGAAATCAAGAAATTGATGACTATTTATTCTATGATACATATTCTTTCGGATATGATTATAGCTTTGGCAATACTTTATTTTCAGGTATCTCAATTAATGATGTGATGGCTAACTCAGCTATTACTTGGGAGAAAACAGACCAAATAGATGTAGGTATAGATGCAGACTTTTGGGGAGGGAAACTATCTTTTACTGGTGACTTCTTTCTAAAAAATACACATGCAATTCTATTAAAATTGCCTATGCCAGATTTAATTGGTGTAGATGCTCCTATGCAAAATGCAGGAAAGGTACGTAATACTGGTTTTGAATTAGCTTTGACGCATCGAAACCAGCTCAACTTATTTAAGTATTCTGCATCTTTCAATTTTAGTTACGTCAAAAACGAAATAACAGATTTGAACGGTGGAGATATACCAGGAAGATCGGTTGGAGATCCTGTAGATAATATCTATGGATATGTATGTGAAGGCATTTTTAGAACACAAGAGGAAATAGATAACTCTTGTTCACAAATATGGGGAGCTGTACCTGGAGACTTAAAATATGCAGATATTAATAATGATAATGTTGTAGATCAAAGTGATAGAATATCATTAGGCTCCACATTTCCAAAGATAAATTTTGGCTTACGTTTGAATTGCGAATACCGAAATTTTGATCTTACCATGCTGATGCAAGGTGCTGGTATGGTTAAAGGTGTAACTGCAGGAGAAATTAGTCAAGCTTTTATGAATGGTGGTAAAGTAACAGAAGAGTGGCTTGATAGATGGACGCCAAATAATATAAATGCCTCTTACCCCCGTCTTACACTGAGTAGTTCTAGTAGAAATTATATGACTTCATCATTTTGGGTTCAAAATGCTTCTTATTTAAAGATGAGAAATCTACAAATTGGATATACAATACCTAAACACCTTTTGACAAATTGGGGTATTTCTAATTTACGTTTGTATTGTAGTATTGATAATTTATTTACGATTACGAATTTTAAAGGTTTAGATCCAGAAATGGTTACATCATCAACTTTGTATCCATTAACACGGAATTATTCCTTTGGTGTTAATTTATCTTTTTAAATATTGTGTACTATGAAAAAAATATTTACAGTAATAACTTTAATCTTTTTATTTTGTAACGTATTTACAAGTTGTAATAATTCATTCCTTGATGAAGTTCCCAATCATCAGTTATCAGATGTTTCTTTTTGGAAAACAGAGGATGATGTATATAAATATACTATAGGCTTATACAGATATACGTTAGCCCCCGAAAATCATGCAATTATGACCGACTGTTATACTGATAACGCAGTACCAGTTCATGTTACTGCTGCTCAAGGAGAACTTTCATCAGGAACAGCAACTTCAACAAATTCATATTTTCAACAAGTGTGGAAACAAGCTTTTCAAGGTATTCGCAGATGTAATATTGGCCTTGAAATATAGATAAGGTAAATATGGATAAAAAGAAACAAAATGTATTTAGAGGAGAAATCTACTTTCTACGTGGTTTTTTTATGCAACACTATTAAAACTGTATGGTGGAGTTCCTCTTTTAAAAACAACACTTTCTTTTTCTGATCCAATACCATCACGTAGTTCAGAAGAGGACGTTTATAATTTTATTATTAGTGATTTAGATTCAGCAGCTACACTACTTCCTATAACGCAAGAAGAAGTGGGAAGAGCAACAAAAGGGGCTGCAATAGCAGAAAAGGCTATTATAAGTAATTTTATGAATAAATATAAAGAGGCAGCTAAATATGCAAAAGAACTTATTACTCTAGGGATATATGACTTACATCCAAATTATGCAGAACTATTTTTGCCTACATATGAAAATAATGTCGAGGTTATATTTGATAGACAGTATATGGAAAATGCAAAAGATAAATCTCTTGGAAGTGATATAGATCAGTTTTTTGCACCGCAAATGATGGGGGGATGGGAGGCTGTTTCACCAACAAAGGATCTGATTGATACGTACGAATGTATAGATGGAAAATCTATTCAAGAGTCTCCGCTATATGATGAAAATAATCCTTTTCTGAATAGAGATCCTAGATTAGAATATTCTATTTTACACGATGGAAGTGTAATAGCTGACAAAATATTCAGTTCTGAAGGTCGTGTTGGGGATGGTAATTCCACCAGAACAGGATATAGTATGAGAAAATATATTAATCCTGCAAATGACGGTATGAATTATCTGGGTTGGACAAATTTTATATATATACGCTATGCTGAGATTTTATTAGTTTATGCAGAGGCTTTGAACGAAATTTCAGGTCCTACAGCAGAAGTATATCATGCAGTTAATAAAGTTAGAAATAGAGTGAATATGCCATCCTTACCAGAAAATCTAAATAAGGAAGCAATGAGAAACATAATTCGAAAAGAAAAGCGAATAGAGTTTACTTTTGAAGGTGTATATTATTATGATACACGTCACTGGAGAACAACCGAATTTGTTGTTACTAAGCCGGTATATGGAAAGAAAATGAATGGGGAGTATTTATGGGTAGAAAATAGAAGTTTAATCCGAATAGAGATTATTTGTGGGCAATTCCATTAACTGATATAGACCTTTCAAAGGATCGTTAAAGCAAAACCCAGGATGGTGATTTTTCGAGGTCTTAGAATAATTATATAATGGAGATTATAACTAATTTTACTCATCAATTGATATAAAATCATGAAGTCATGAAAACTATTTTATTTTTTATAATGGTAAATATTATATCGTGTCTAACAGCTCAGGAGCTAAAACCAAACAACCATTATAATTTGGCACAAAAAGAACTGATTAAACGAGGGTATGGTATGTTTATTCACTTTGGTCTCAATACTTTTGCTGAGTTAGAATGGTCTGATGGAAGTATACCTGTAGATACATATAATCCTACTAATTTAAATTGTGACCAGTGGGTAAAAGTAGCTAGTGAAGCTGGTTTTAGATATGTGTTGCTTATCACAAAGCACCATGATGGGTTTTGCTTATGGGATAGCAAATATACTGATTATGATGTGATGGCTTCTCCTGTAAAGAGAGATATTGTTAAAGAAGTGTCAGACGCATGTAAGAAATATGGACTCCAGTTTGCAATCTATTATTCATTATGGGATAGGCATGAGAAAAGTTATAAGTCTAAAAACTTTAATGACTACATTACATACATGTCTAATCAATTGAAAGAGTTGCTTACAAATTATGGTTCCATATGTGAAGTTTGGTTTGATGGAGGTTGGGATAAGCCTGTGAAAGACTGGCAGTTACCAAAAATATATTCGATGATAAAGAAGATACAGCCTAAGTGTGCTGTTGGGGTTAATCATACAATATCTTATCCAGATGACCTAAGAAAGTCTGTTTTGCCAGATTCTATGGTTATTGATAACAAATATACTTTCCAGTATTTTCCTAGTGATTTTCGTTTATGGGATCCTAAGATTGCTCATAAGTTAGATAAAAAAAGATACCTATATCAAGGAGAATCTTATTATTTGCCATTTGAACATACACTTTGCATTAGTAAAGCATGGACTTGGTTTCAAAAGGAAAAAAATTTACCTGTACGTAGTTTAGATGAATTGGAAGAATTATTCTATTGGTGTACTGATAATAACAATACACTTGTTATAAATATACCTCCTGATAAAACAGGTAATATACGTGAGTATGAGGCTAATGCTATAATGGAACTAGCAAAGAGAATAGGAATAAAAAAGGATAAGCCATTGCCTAAAAATGGAGAACTATTATCTTTAAATTCTGAGGTTATACCATCGTCTGTTTTTCAAGAAAATATTCAATTATATGGTGGAAAATACGCAACAGATGGAGGTATGCAAACTCTGTGGAGAGCTGCGGATACAATAGCAACATTAACGATTATGCTTCCTCAAAAACCATTTAATAAAATTTCTATATTTGAAGCTTGTGAACAACATGTTGCACCTGATGGTTTTACAACAGAAAGACTTAATAGGATTCAAGAATATAATATTGAAATATTAGAAAATAATCAGTGGAAATGTATTTATGTTTCGGACGAATTAATGGGGGATTGTAAAGTAATTCATTTTCCCAAGAGTTATCAAACATCTAAATTAAGATTAAATATCACTCGATCAATAGCTCCGCCAGCTATTTATGAAATTAATGTTATTCATAAAGATAAGTGCTCATTAGGTTACTAAAAAGACAAAGGAATCTTAAGAAATGTTCCAAAAAGTATTCCTAAAAAGTTAGATACCTAATCATTAAGTTGCTTATAGAATGAGCTCGATATTGTACTGGGCTCATTCTTTTTTTGTTATACAATATATATATATTAAATATTGAATTGGGGATATTCAGAAAATGGCATAAAAAAGTAAGATGGCATATGCATATGATTTCCTACTACCATCTCATATGTCATGGTATTTTGTAGAGGCATTTACTGAATATCCCCAAGTATTTTATTATATACCACACATAATGTGGTGCAGATGGCAGAAATCATTTTTGTAAAAGCAGAGAGTCCTTTTCCTGATTAAGCGCTATTATCATTTTCCCTTCTAAAAAGGAAAAAAGACTCCATATCCACAAAATGAAATTATCAATTCACGACTTCATTTTAAATAAGAGGAGTTTCGGTCCTCTCATACTTTCTCCTGTTTTCCCACCTCTCTCTTTTTCTCCATATCCTTTTCAACCAAGGTTGTGATCACCCTAGATGGGGAAGAATTATGGATATGCATGAACAATCCCGGATTTTCTTTCAGGGCGACAATCACCGCCTTCTCGCAGGGTTCCTCTATATATCTGACCGTTTCACAATCTTGTGACACCGCACTTATCTGTAGTTTTTCAGATGGTCTGGATATATACATGATATTGTCCGCACATGCGCTGACCGCCGCATACCTGACTTTTTCCGTCGGGGATCCGATATAAATGAAAAGCCCTGGATCGGCCGTGACAGCCCTTATCTGAACCTTTTCGGTGGGATGTTCAATGAATATGATGGAGCCGCAGTCACTCTCCACAGCCTGCATCTGGAGGTTTCCGGACGGGTTATCCATATAGATGATCTGTCCACAGTCACTCTTCAGCACCTCGGACTTTACCTTTTCCGTCGGTTTGTTGATATACAGGAACACTCCTGTATCCTTCCTGACCGCTTCCAGCTGCACCTTCTCGGATGGCGCATCAAGAAGCATGATCAGGGAGGCATCCTTTCTGACCACCTCCAGCTGTACCTTTTCAGACGGCGCGCCGATGAATTGTATCATCTCCGGATTTTGTCTGACAACATACAGCTGGGCTGCCTCGGACGGGTGTTCCATACCCATTATCTCCATCGGATCTTTCCTTACCTTCCGCAAATCTGCTCCGGACAGATTGTCAATCAATCTTTTCAATATATTTTTTCTCATCTTTATACTTCTCTTTTCTTCAGTCTTTGATCATATTTCCTGAGCGGCAGCCGAATGAACCTGTTTGGCGATCTGGAAAGCCTTCAGACCGTAGCCCGCCGGTCCCTTGACAATAGCGAACACCGAGTTTCCCGATGCTCCGGGCAAAGCGGTCTTGTTACCTTTCAACATCTCGCTCATGGTCTTTCCGGATACCCTGCCTATGTCAACCCCGTGGGCGCTCATGTCTTTCAGGATATCCGTCGCGTCAAAACTCTCCCCGTTGGTACGGAGCACCGCACTTCCGTTCCTTATTGTCAGTTCACGCGGCCGCCCTTGAACCTCATTTCTCCGGAGGATGGTTGCGCTTCCGTTGCCTCCGTTTTCTCCACGACAACAGTCTTTTCCGGAACAGCGGAAGTTTCCAGGACCGCCTCTTTCCTGAACGTGCCGACTGCCGCGGAAATTTTTCTTGTACGGTAGCTTCCGCCTTTTCCGTCGCTTCGTATCTGGCGTCGTAGGTGTCCATATGCCCGGCATCCCGCATAAGCTCTCCATATCTCTCCTCTATTTCCCCGAGCCTGGTAAAAAGATTCTTTACCGCTTCTGAAATGTCCTCCTTGAAATGGATGCCTGCGGTTCCTCCGGGCATGACGGAACCGAGACATGACAGGCATGCCTGCCGGGACGGGTTCTTTATCCTCAGGATGTTTGCCGGACTGTCATGCACCGCCCTCAGCTGGACTTTCTCCGTGGGATTCTTGATATGGCCTATCAGGGAGGAATTTCTGCCAACGGCCAGCATCTGTGCCTTTTCCGTGGGGGTTCTCACGAGTCTTATCAGGGAGGCGTCCCCGTTAAGGACAGACAGCTGTACTTTTTCCGCCGGTTCGCTGATAAACCTTATCAGTTCCGGATCCTGTCCGACCGCATACAACTGGGCCTTCCAGTCGGGTACGCTTATCTCCCGGATGAGATGCGGGTCCTTCCTGACAACGGAGAGCTGCGTGTTTGCGGAAGGGCTGCCGATAGCGGTGATCAGTCCGGAATCCGCCATCACAGCCAGCAGCTGCGCCCTCTCGCATGGATTTTCCAGAAGGGTGATCATTTCCGGATTCCGTCTGATGACCAGCAGCTGCATCTTTTCCGTGGGTTCATGGATATAGCGTATCATTTCCGGATTTTCGGCTATGGCGGCCAGACAGACCTTTTCTGTCGGCTCACGGAGCTGGAGCAGACAGTCCGCCTTTTGTCTGACAGCGGCCAGCTGTACCTCTTCCGTAGGATTGTCCAGAACCGAAACCAGATCCGGATTCTGCCGGACGGCGGCCAGCTGCATCTTCTCTGACGGATTCTCGACCGCGGTGATCAATTGCGGGTTTTTTCCCAGTTCTCTGAGCTGGGCACGTCTTATAAAAAATCTGTTATTCTCATATATGTATGCCCGTCATGCCGGTGGCTCAGCGTTTGGTTATCATAATTCTCTTTGAACTGATGAGGAAATTTTTCCGCTGATGTCCGCTATGCGCACACCGTAGCCGGAGGGCTGTTTCCGGATAGAGAACAGCATTTTCTGTTTTGCAGGGTTCAGGACGGTTCCCCGTCCCCGTAACATGCTTTCCCATTGGCTGCCGGATATGTTCCTGACATCTATTCCGGCTTTTTCCAGCCCCTTCAATATGCCGGTGGCGTCATATTGGTTCCCGTTGGTACGTATGACCGCGCCTTCGGATGTGATCTCTATCTCACGACGGCCGCCCTTGAAAAGAAGAGGGGGCGTCATGCTCTTGTCCGGCGCGGCTGCTTTCTCATAATGATTGATTGCGACCTTGCTGCCTGCCTTAATTATACTACGGAGATGCGTATCCAGATCGACGTGACGGAACGAGGCTGTCATGACCGGCGTGCCGTCTTTTTCCGACACCGCTTTCCTTGCGCATACGCCAAGTACCTCATGGAGTCTTTCCGCATCCTGATTATATGCCTTGTATTCATCCCCCACACGGATGAGGACCATTGCATTCGGATATTGTTCTTTCGAGCGGTCATACATATCGAGAATGCCGGAAGAGACCGTTTCGTTGTTTCCTTCTTCTTTTATGGGAAGTGGGGATATGTCCTCTTCCCTGGCGGATGTGTCTGCAGGGTGTGCTGTTTTTCCACACTTTCCTCTATCATGGCGGATGCTTGCCGGCTTCCCGTAACACACTCATGACATAGCCGGGGTCCTCCTTCAAATTTGCCAGCCAGCTTTTCAGATACTGTGCGTTCTCCTTTCTCGGAGTTACGGCTATTCCCAGGTCCCTGCCTGTGACGGCAGCTGTGAATTCGGCGATGATTTCCTCCCGGGCATATCCGCACGTTCCGAACGGGTGATGCAGGTCGCGGTCCAGTCGTGAGGAATGCCCGGTGGAGTGGGCCATTTCGTGAAGGGCGGTCATCTGGAACGATTCCATGTCCTTGAATTGTCCCGGAGCCGGAAGAACGATCCTGTCTTTGGACGGGCTGTAATATGCCTTGTCCTGCACCTTCAGTTCTATGGGACAGAGCCATTTCTGTTCCTTTATCATTTTATCCAGCCAAGGGTTCCCGTTTCCTTTTACGTTGTCCGCTACGGCAGGACCGGAGAATCTGACCCTCATGTCCTCATACCGCTCCGGATATTTTTCCTTGAAATCCGTCTGGTCTATGTTGAATACATAGAAATGTTTCATGAAGGGAGTCACCTTATATTCCTGCTTCTGAAGTTCCGGGAGGCTTTGTAATCATCGAAGCTGATTTTTTCCCCCGTCGTCTTATGCTTCACGGTGATATCGTAAAAAGTCACGGGAAGGGCGTGCGATCCTTTTATGATCATCAGGTTCTCATCCTTCAGCTGACGGAAGGTCATGAATACCGGGAGGGTGTATCCCATCCTGTCCATCTCCATGTAGAGCATAAGACGGTTCATGCTGTTGTACGGACGCCTGATATGTTCTGTGGCAGGCCGGTACGGGGGGTGAACCAGGGCTTCTGCCATTCACCGGCGGACATCTGCCTGATCTTGTCAATCATCAGTTCCGCATATCTTTCCAGTACCTTCCGTTCATGCAGCAGTTCCTGATAAAGCCTTTCCTCGTATTCCTTCAAAAAACGCACCGCATCCGCTGCTGTGGGACAGGTGATGCCATTGCCCCGGGCATAGTCCGAAAACGGTTCCTTCAATTCCGGGTTGAGCATGACATAACCAAGCATGTCCAATTCCCCGTTTTCCACCTTGTGTATCAATTCCATTTCTTCCATTGTGCATTTTTTATAATTGATGGGACAAATGTAAAAGCGGACCAGCACAACCTTTTTGTGCTGTATCCATATTTCTACAAAAAAAGAGAGCTTTCCTTTTCTTTCTTTGGCAGTTTAATGTATTATTCGTATATTTGCAGTGCCAAAATTACCCACGAATAATTTCGTATTATAGAGCGTGTGAATGCTCATATTTTTGATGGGCTTTTTTTATGCCCTAAATTATCATTTTGCTGTTTTTAGCAAATGATGCATATAAAGGATACTGTAGAAGTCGCAACTTGTTGTGCAAACTACGGCTGCCTTTCCCGACTACATTTTTGCTCTATGAGCGAAATCTGTGGGTGTTTTGGCGAACTTGGGAAACGGCGGCCGTTCTTGTGTTCTATATAATTGCCGAAACGCCAAAATACTCACAGTTATGAAACAAACAGTTTCTATTTTTGCTCCCGACATAAATGTCGCAAGCAAATCTTCAGCTATTCAATTATGGCTGAACCGTAAAAACCAATTCTTTTCTTCTGTACTCGAAGAGGGCGTATCCAACCGCCAGGTCCTGCTGCTTGGCCATGCCTCCTTTGTTTTCTCTGCATTAATATGCGCATCTTTCGTATCACAGGTTCCCGCTCTGATTTGTCTGGCCTGGTTCATGGTGGCATTGCGGCTTTGTGTGAAAGGAGGCCTGGGATGAAGTTCATTATAGAGCCTTCCGCGGCTTCCGGTATGATCCGTCTTCCTTTGAAAAAAGAAATGAAAGTTCCTTCGTTATGGGAGATCATGGTATCAAAATATTTTAGTGTTAAAATATATAAATATTAAAGCATTAAAACATCAAAATATTGGAAAAGAGAATTATTTTCCTTAACTTCGTAACACACTAAAAAACAAATAGATATGGTGAAAATTATAGCAGTCCATAATCAGAAGGGTGGAGTTGGCAAGACTACTACCACTACCAATGTGGGGTTCGAACTGGCACGAAAAGGATACAAGGTCCTTCTTGCTGATTTGGATCGCAAGCCACTCTGACCTCGGCTTTGGGGTGACAGATTCGGAAGAAACGGTTTTCTCGGCCTTGCAGGGTGCGGTGGATGGCAAGGAAACGCGGCTTCCATGGATACGGTTGCAGGAGAATATATCCCTGTGCCCGTCATGCAGGAAAATGGCGGATGCGGAGTATCTTCTGCAGAACGAATACGGGAGGGAAAACTTCCTTAAAGAACTGGCTGCCAGAACGGATGGAGGGTACGATTTTGTGCTTCTTGACTGCCGCCGGCTGTCGGACTGATCACGGTCAACGCGCTTGTGGCCGCCACCGATCTGATTATACCGGTGCAGCCGGAAGTGGCTTCTTTATATGGTCTGGTTTCCATCCTGGATACGGTTGCTGTAATACAGAGGAAGATCAACAGGGGACTGAACCTGCTCGGCATGCTGGTGACACAGTATGACAGAAGGACTACATTGCATGCGGAGATATTGGAAGCGATGCGGAAACAGTACGGGGAAACGGTCTTTTCCACGGTCATCAGCCGTTCCATCAGGGTGGCAGAGTCCATGAGCAGAAAGACGGATGTCGTATCTTACAGCAGGAACAGCAATGGAGCGGCGGACTACCGGTCCTTACCCGGGAGATCCTGTCCAGATTGAATATGGTTGACAACAAATAAAAGTAAATAAAGAATATGGGAAAATTTATTGGAATTGACGAGATTCTGCAGGGCGGAACACCAAACCGTCCCACACACTCCACTCCGAAGGAGGGGAAGAAAGGGGAAGCACTGGCCAGAACCTCACTGGAGTATCCGTTGGAACTGCACCGCAAGGTGAAGAAATACGCTGTAGACGCTGGAATGAAGGAGAAGCAGGTCATAGCACAGGCTATACGGGAATTCTTCGAGAGAGTGGAGAAAGAATAGAGAACATAAAATTGAAGAAAATGAAGACATTCGGATATTTGTTGATGGCGGTCATGGCGTGCATGACATGTTCCTGCGGGATGAGGAACCACTGCCGGACCCGGTTCCTCCCGTAGTGGAGCCGGAAAATCCCGGAAACCCGGAAGAGCCGGATACGGGAAAGGTGTACCTCGGCATCGCCCTATCATCGAGAACATGCAGGAACAGAGGGCCGTGGTGGAGAACTGGAAGGAGGGGCATTGCCTGGGAGTGACAGCTGCAGGGGATGTGAACATACCCTTCACTTTTGACGGCAGGCGGTGGAAAGCCGGAAAACAGGTGGAGGTGACGGCGGATCAGAAAGTGTCCGCCTATTATCCTTATAATGTACAATATACGGACATGACCGCCATACCTGTGGACATCACGACACAGGAGGATTATATGTATGGAGAAGGAGGGGTAAGCGTTGAGAAGCCGAGCGCGGCCCTTGTAATGAAGCATGCTCTCTCCCTGGTCAGGATCCTGATAAAAAGAATGATTATACAGGTGACGGGATGGTGGATGCGGTCACTTTTGGAGGTGTAAGGCTGTCTGCGTCCATGGATGTCACGTCCGGAAAGCTCCTTCCGACAGGACAGCCCGGAGAATATAAGGCCGGAGGGAACTATACACTGGACGATGCCTCTCCGGTATATGTGGAGGCGATCCTGATGCCTGTGGGTACGGCTGAGGGTATCACTGTCAATGTACATGTGGACGGGAAGGATTTCACCTATGCCCTGCCGCCTACCATGTGTGGAATCCCGGCATGATCTATACTTACACTCTGAATATGAAATCCGGTTATAACTGTGAGGTGGACGTGGACCATGTGCCGATGGATGAGGAGTATTGGAGCACTTTCGGAAAGACCGACCGGATTGTCATGAGGGATTGCGGGACGGACAGGATTTATATACGGCCGAATTATACGGGATATGGCTATGCCACCTATACCGGTGAGGGTAAGGTCTGGGGATTTTTATTGCGGTATAGAAACCGTGGAGGTGGGGAAGACTTCGCCGGACAGGCACGGTTCGTGCTGATGGATGGGGACAGGATTGTGGAACAGTATCAGCGTTTGATATCAAATGCGGTAACGGTGCATGGGACGGATACTGCAAGTATTGTTATGTGCAGGCTGTGCCGGGAACATACCGGCTGGCAGTGCTGTTCAAAAAGAACGGGGAGTCAGCCTGGTTCAAGCCTTACGGATACGATCAGAATTCCAATGACGGGGAATGGATGTATGAGGTGAGACCGGCCACTGATATGCCGGCACTTCGGATGATAACATTAGAGAATCAGAAATGCAATACGTTTCTGGCATATCCTGTTCCTGATAATGACTGGTTCAATATAGTCTATACGCTTTCAAACAAAAGCAGGAAAGCCATGAAAGGGACTATAAAGGTTGTATGGGAGAGAGAGTTTAAACTGGAATCCAACTCCTACAGACCGAGTGATAAAGCGGATAAAAATGACAGCCTCAATGATGAAGAATGGCGTGATGAACTGGGAAGTTGTACTGTTGACATAGCGGCAGGAGTACGTTTTTGGAAAGGAATAGTGTCCTGCAAGTTTCCAGTCCAGAGAAAAGAACCATGGCGCATTCATGATAATGTCAGCTATTGTGCTCCAATGGTACATTTGTATTATCGGGAAGAAGGAAGCAGTGAGTGGAAGCTTTTGCGGTGTGACACAGAATACCTGTTCAACCGGAACTATCCGGGTTCCGAGTCTGCAAAAATGGATGAAGCGTTCAATTATCTTTATGTGATTCCCAAAAGTTGGTAAAAGACGATGGCAGGAACTATTCCTCTTAAAGAAAAATAGGACATAACAGTCAATGTATTGGTTTACAGAAGAGCCACATAGAAAGATTTCAAACTCTTCTTTACTCTCCTTGTAATAAATCTGGCTGTTAGTATTGATGTTTGGAATAGTGCGGTTTATGATAATGACAGCCGGTATGTGCAATGTGAACAAGCTGGAATGCCTTTTTCTGAAGGGTTCCGGCTTGTTTATTACATGGCTAAAAAAACAAGACAAATAAGAGGGTTGTGTCCATAGTGTTCCTGGAACATCCGGTATTTGGGTAGAATTCCGGTAGAAAATGTTTCTCCACCTTTGAAGGAGAAAAAGTACGGACAGACGATCTTGCAATTGCTCCGTTCCGGTGTTTTATCTTGAGTTTTGTTATGCTTTTTCCATTTTCTACCATTGTTCTACCAGTAGGGCGGGGAAAGTAATGATATCACACTTTTATCAAGGAATTACATATAGAATGCAGGGTTATATTGGTCAGATTTAGTATCTTTGCAAAAATGTACTGATATGGAGGACAAGTTGATTTCCCGATATGATATTTTAGTGAACCGGTACAAGGAACTTGTATCTGAGAAGCTGAGCAGGAAAGATTTTATAGAATACAATGAAATTCTATTCTCGGCGCATAGCTGTGCTATAGAGGGGAACAGTTTTTCAGTGGACGAGACCCGCACCTTGAAAGAAAAAGGGCTGGGCATGATCCCCAAAGGCAAGACCTTGCTGGAGGCATTTGAAATCCTGGATCATTTCCAGGCTTATGAATATCTTCTGAAGAATTTGGACAGGCCGCTGACCGAGGAACTCCTGAAGGAAACCCACCGGCTGCTGACGGAACATACCCTCTCTTACAAGACCCAATACGATGAAATACCGTCCAACCCGGGAGAATATACAACAGTGGACATGTGTGCCGGTGATACGATATTTGGGGACCATGAGCAGCTGATAAAGCAGGTTCCCCGCCTGTTGCAAAGCACCCAGCAGGTCCTGGACTCCGGGAAGATCCATCCGATGATCATCGCGGCAAGATTTCATGGATTTTATGAATATCTGCATCCCTTCCGGGACGGAAACGGTCGTCTGGGACGTCTGATGTCCAATTTTATATTGCTCAAAAAAGAACAGCCGCTGCTGATAATCCCCGGTTCGCAGAGAGAGGAATATATCACCGCCTTAAAATATATCAAAAAAGAGCGTACAGATGAATTTCTGATAGATTTTTTCTTCCGGACATCCATAAAAAGGATGGAACAGGAAATAGAGGAAAAAAAGAATCTCACGGAGAATTTTATCAGGGGGATGGAATTTGTTAGAAATGTAAAATCATCCAATGATGACATTTCAGAAATCTAATATTACATTCTGACAGTCCGAACAGTACTTTGCAGGCGAACTTTAAACAATCTGTTACGATTATAAATGTCTCTTTCAAAGATGAAGTTTTAATGGGACAATTAACCAGATCTGTTTCTGTTACCTCAGGTCATTCAGCGACTTACACTGTTTATGGTGTTGAAATCACAGAACGGGAAGATGATAGAGGAAATTACGACTCTTGGGAGGAAAATTATACCTTTGCAGTCACATCGGGATCTCCAGCATCACGATTGGATAGTTATGACAGATATAACGGTGAGGTGTCTGAGAGCATGACCAGCAAAGAAAAATCATTCACTTTGGTTGTGGATGGTGTCACTGTTTGCTCCAATGAACCTATTTCAAATGTTGGCAAAGTTGATAAGGTAATTGGAAACTATAGGTATTTTTTTGATTTAATTTCGCATTACAGATGAGGTTATGTCAGTGTTTTGACACCTCATCTTTCTCTGCCAAACTATTGGATACTTAAAATAGATTTTCACAATGTACTGGCAGTTATGAACGGCAACATAAAAATTAAAAAGAGCAACTGTTCATCTCGGACAGTTGCTCCTGTAAAAACGGTTCAATATTAGTAAAAAACGACAATCTTTATGAATGAAATTATTTATAAAGACCCTGTATCTTTTGATAAGAACTGTTCTCTTCTTATGAGGGCAAATTCAGTTCTTTATCAAGAAAGACGCAAAATATATTATTTCAGTATTTCACCTTTTTCATTGAAGAACACCGTACTTTCAGCTCCCTCCTTGTCTGTCAGAACAACCTGATAGGTCTTACTGCCATCCTCTGCCGCTTCCACCGCCGCTTCCTTAACGGTTGATTCCGCAAAATTTTTGGCGATTGCTTCCGTTACCGCTGCCGGAAGGTCTTTCACTTCAATAGGGGTGAAGTCATTTACTGCCATGACTGTTTCAACATCTGAGGTCAAATTTTCGGCAAATGCCACTGTTGTTCCTAATCCCATTACCAATGCTACTGCAACAAAAAATTTTTTCATAATCTTATATTTTTAATGGTTATTGTTTTACGATAATGATAAGGCAATTCCTATGCCAAAAGAATATTTATTCTGATTATCAGTTAATTGTCATTTTTTTTTATTATGTAAAAAAATGGAAATAATCCTCATATAGTGTGGTCTGATGTAGAATGTTTCCACACTTATAAAAATAGGCAGGAATTCTGCCTATTTTGTGCGTAAAACCAAAATCTGTTGCACATTAACTTCTGTTACAAGTTCTTTTTTATTTTGTATGACAAGATAAAGGCTATTATAACAAGAGGCTGTCAAGTCATTTTTTTAAGACAGCCCTTGTATTTTATCTGATAGTGGGCATGAATACAATGTTAATAGTTATATCCTTTGTCGCTGTAAATGAATATGAACCGGCTGATGTCTGGGAGTATTCCCCAAGATCGTCCAAAGCCTGCCATCTGGTAGTAAAGAAACCTCTCAGATAGTTATATCTCCAGCGGTCACCTTCTCCCGGCACGGCATAATCCGCACCATCCGCATATATTGTTACCCGGTCTCCATATGAGAACTCACGGGTTTGCTGACCGGAACTCAGACCGGTAGCAGAAAAGCCAATTCTGAAATCACCGTGCGTATACAAGGAGAAAGAATTGTTACTCCACATGCCAGTCTGTATAGTCACCTTTATAGGATTGTCCGCTTTGAAATCGTATACGAATCTGCTTCCATCAGGATAACGGCTGTAATCATTGTACGTAAATAAATATTGACCATATTGTCCGGAGGGTATCCCGTTGCCATTCACATACCATTCATCCTCTCCATATTTCCAACCGGATTCCGGCTCTGGAGATATCAGGTAACCACCTCGTTCCAAGTTTTCATCATCCGGTGAAAGATTCAATACTATTTCTGAAGCAGATGGCAGCAATGTGGTTTCACCACGTTCATCAAAGACATCCAGTTTGCCTCTTCCTGTCCGGATGGAGAAATAGAACGTTTTACCGGCTTTTGAAAAGTTCGCCTGCAAAGTACTGTTCGAACTTTGCAACTGCACAGTGGTGCTGGCTGAGGAGGCATTCATAATTTTTGCATCTCCTTTAGTCACAGTCCATCCGGAAAATGTGTATCCGGATTTTGCAACAGCGGTGATGGGGATATTGGTTTTTACTTTGTATGTTCCCCCTCCGGTAACAGTTCCTCCGGAGGTCGGATTGGCAGTCAGGGTCAAAGTACGTTTCTTTTCCTTGAACTTGCACTTGAATTTATGGTCCTTGCCCTGGAGAGGAACTTGATATGATACAGAACTTCCACTGCCTGTATAATTGTACTTTTGGGGGGCATCTGACGGTCCCCCGTAGAAATAGTCTATCTCATATCCGTCAGAGGCTTCAGCACCTACCGTGGGGATTGCTTTACCATCATAAAGTCCCTCTCCATAAGCGGTACCACCGGTAAACGATACGGTACGTGAGTCCGCATCCTCTTCTCCGTCAACCTCGATAGTCACCGCGGTCTTTCCGGTTGTGAGCTCTTTTTCAATTTCTTCACTGCATGAGCAGCCTAAGAAGATGGTTGCCAGCAGCACAATGTAATGTAAATGATTTGTTTTCATAAATTGTATTTTGATAGTTTTTAATATGCAAATGTAAATGGGAAGCAGCACAACCTTTTTGTGCTGCCCTTAACTAAATTTTAATTTTCAGTTGGATATCAAAAGATTTCTTGAAATAATATGTATTTCGTTCATTGTCATATTCAATTTCTGCACCCATGGCCCGGAGCTCTAAGAAGTAATTAATGATTGTATTGCGATGTACGCCCATTTCCTTCGCTATTTTCGCGGCACTTCCTGTATGTTCTTTTTTCAGCAGACGGGTCAGTGTCTGTAATCTTTCCATGTAGTCCAGTATTCTCATAATCCTCTTCTTTTTCTGATGTATGGCCTGACCGGCCTTCCGTACTTTCTCACCTCATAATGCAGATGGTTTCCCGTGCTTTTTCCGCTTGATCCGATGAATCCGATCACTTTGCCACTCCTGACCTCTTCCCCTTCCGGAACATAACAGGCGGACAAGTGCCCGTACAGGGTCACAAAACCATAGGCATGGCGTATCATCACACAGTATCCATATCCTCCCTTTCTTCCTGAGTATATGACCTTTCCATCAGCTGCGGCATGCACGGTCGATGCAAGTTCCGCCGCAATATCCACTCCTGAATGGAACCTGCGCTGTCCGGTAACCGGGTCGCTCCTCCATCCGTAGGCGGAACTGATACGGTGGAACCGGTGTACAGGGGGATGTACCGGTATCCTGTATTCCAGATGATGCCTCTCCACGATGTCCATGATCTCCCCGATGCGCTCAAGACTGGAACACCGGAGAGTGCGTCCTCCAATATGGCCCTTTCCTTATCAGGTACCGGACAGAAGAGGCATAGGAACAGAACTAGTTTCGTTACCATGTGGTACTCCTTTATTGGTTTTCCTACAATCTCCGGGAACAGTATCTCCGCATTGATCAGCTGTTTGTTCTTCAATTTGTAATAGAAATGTCTTCCCCCGTTTCTCTCCTGTATCTCTATGATGAGCACCTTCTTGTCCGGTATGGTGAATTTCGGAAGGGCGACCGTAAAGTCACATGAGGAAAGCGCAGCCACCTCCTCCGGACGGTTGAAAGAGAAGAGGGGCTGCTGCTCCAGCTGCTGGACGGCGGTCTTTTTCCGTTTTTTCGCATCCTGTATATAAAAACGATGAAGTCTATGGTATAGCCGATCTGGGAACGGTTGTGCAGCCCGAAGCGGAACAGCAGGATATCATTGTCCACAAAGATATTGGTCACGCAGAATCTCATGCCGGCCACCTCGTCCCTGATATTGGTCAGCAGCTTCGGCCTCCGTGATATCTCTTTTTCAAGCAGTGCTTTCTGCCGGGTATTCCGCTCTCTTCCCTCCAGTATGGCCACCTGCTTCTTTTGGGTGTCCTGTTTGTCCACAATGAAGGAAAATCTCTCACATCTGGGCGCATACCGCAGGTCAAACGTATAGAACCTGACGCTTTCGGTGATGGCGGTAAGGTTGGTCTGCAGGGCAAACGGCGACACGGCCTGAGTGCGACAATATTGTTCACATTCTCCGCTTTCTCCACCTGTACGGTGGTGTTTCCGAAATCCACATACACGATTTTTTCCGGATAGATCACATGGGTCAGTTTCTCGTCAGAAACCGGAAGAACCGCCGTTTCCGGCATGGTACCGCCCTCCTTGTAGACAGCCTGCGCTCCCTCGTCGAAGGATATGCAATAGGTGTAATACCTGCTGTCCTCCGTAACAACCGATAGGTTGGTTTCTCCTTTGAAATCCCTTACCGTTGATTTCAGCCGGATGACGGATGGACATACCTGTATGACTTCCCCTATGATGTTCTCATCCCCCATGTTCAGGTATTTCACGGGAGTGGGGAATATCATATGGAGCGTCTTCTCATAACCGATCTTCAGGTTTCTGCACTCCAGCTCGTCAATACGGGGCTGCTGGGCTCTTCCTGATAAAAAAGCAAACAGGAGAAGTATTCCTGTGATGTAAATTCTGTTTTGTTTCATATCTTGATAAATTATATTTTAATAGTTTGATGTTTATCTTTGCATCCGGCTTTAGAATTTGATTCGTGATGGATTTCCTGTATGGTTTCCATTGTATAATTTTTGTTTTTATTTATTGTTTACTTTTCAGGTTCCGGACCATTATCTGGGACTTTTGCTTCTCATTCACAGATGCCTTTTCATCACTTCTTTGCCCTGACTGTTCGTGGCGTGAATACACACTATTTTAATGTTTCAATATGCCGTTTCCGGTCAGCTTTCCCCCGGTTCTTTTTTCTCCATCAGAAACACGGCATAGTTGGTCTTGATGGTGACCTTCACTTTCTTGATATTCTTGCTTGCGGCCTGCTTGGTGGCGTTCACCACACCGTTCACGCTCGCACTAGCTGGCTGCCCATGTCCAGGCCTCCGGTTATCTGCGGATTTGTCCCGTCCACCGCCCCGGCCGTGGCATCCTTGTTGATTTCCGCCTTTGCGTTCCCCGGTACATAGATACCTTCCATTGCGTCTGAAGAATATACTTCTTTTTTAAACGGAAGGATATTGCCGCCCACATTGACTGTCCTGATCTCCACAATGACCCTTTCGCCGTCTATCTTCCTCACTTCCCCGTACACCGGCGAGTCCTTCCTCACCCGACGGCCGTCATCGGTGAGACAGTCCTCACCCAGACGCATCTTCAGCGTGGATCCGGCCATCACGACCTGGTCGGAATGCACGTACGCGCGGATGCGTTCCGCCTGCTGCTCTTGTGCAAGGCGACCGTGTTGAATCTTGTCCTTGCCTCAGGGGCTTCCTTTGTCTCTTCCTTCTTCTCCACCTTCTTTTTCTCCTGTTTCCTTTTTTTCTTCTTCCGCAGTTCACGGGTGATACTGTCCAGGTTCTCTTGTGTGGGAAGGATATAGGAGGCGGTATCCGCCTTCCGCCCGTATTCCTCTTCCGGCGGCATCTCACTGTTGATGATGAGTTGACGCATACGCTCTATGTCCACCGGATTGTCCCCGCCCTGTCCCTCCGCCTGCTTGCGCAGGGGGGTACGCTCGAGCTGGGCCTTCACATCCGTAATGGTCACATCCTTGTTGTCCGTGCTAAGACGGACGGTGTTCTGATTCTCTTCCTTTCCTTTCATCGCGGAGATTGTCCAGATGACAAGAAGGACAAGTAACCCGAACACGCTGACAATGATTACTTGAGTCTTCTTCATGTTCTTCTGTTTTATTCAATTCCTTTCTTTGTTTCCATCCGAGCTATCCAACAGCTCGTATTCCTGTGTATAGTTCCGGAAGAAGAAGCCTGTCACATTCTCCGGATAGGACGGGGTGGTGCGTATGGCGTCGCCCCGGCTGTATATCCTTATACGTTTGACCCCGCCGGCATCATGGATGGACAGGATGGAGGTGAACAGCACGTTGTAACCGTCATCACGTATCCCGACCCTGTGCAGCTTCTCAAACACGCACTTGTAGATGACACCCCTGTCCGCCGCGTCGGCATAGGCGCGGTCGTTCAGGTATTTGTTCCAGATGGCGTTCAGCTCGGATTTCTCCACCAGAAACACGGCCTGCGCCTGGTTTCCGGAGATGCTCATCCTGTCGAAAGAGTTTACATAATAGGCCACCGCGTTGCAGTGGGCCTTCAACAGGGTCTCGTATAACTTGTCCGTTCCATGGACTTCAATTGCAGGAACTCTCCGCCGGTATTCACGACAAGGATCCTGTCCGTCACTCCGCGGACGGTCATGTTCATGAAGAACAGCACCAGGGCGACGATGGCCGCACACAACAGGCTGACCGCCTTGACATAGACGGAGGACCGCTTCTTGGCCTCTCCCAGTGAGGCGAAGTCCCTCACCATATTCTTTATATCCATTTTCATATTCTTCCGTTGTTTTAAAAAAGGTTATGGATCCTGCCTCTCACAATCGCCAGCAGGGACAGTTTCAACGCAAGGGAAAACAACACCTGCAGGACGACATTCCACGAGGTGTTCATGACATACTCGCAGACGATGGCGTCCGAAAACTTGCTGGCAAGGATGAAGGCCGGTACCATCAGATAACAGACCAGCAGGTTCTTGCACCACGTATGGAAATACGTCCGGGTACTCTCGTTGTAGAAACAGCTATCGCCACAGGGGATATAAGTTCCAGCAGGAGCAGGAACATGTATCTGCCGACTATGAACAGGGTCTGCGCGTACATGTAGAAAGGGGCGGCTATGACGCCGGCCACATACGCCAGCAGATAATCGAACGAACTGCCGACCGGATTGAGCAACACGCCGGCAACGTCCATTACCGACATGTCGCTGAACTGTTTCTCGAACTGTGCGATTATCGGCTTCTGGAACAGGTCGGCCACATCATAGACCTTTCCGCCGAATCCGGCCTGCAGATCGTCCATCAGTTTGCCGAACACCGTTTCCAGGGCTTCCAGCAGCACGGGGAACAGTGCGACGGCGGCTATGCAGAATACATACTGCCACACCAGGTTCATGTAATCCTTCATGGTGGGCGTGCCGTCCTCGTTGGACTGCACCTCCCGGTATACCGTATACAGACGGTGGATGAGCGTGACAGCCATGAATCCCGTCACTACCGCATAGAAGGCTTCCACGGCGATGTTCCCCCGGATACTTTCATAAGCATTGTGGATATGCTCGACCGATATTTCTGTTATTGATGCCATATTCCTATTCCGTTACAAGTCCCAAATTCCGTCTGATGGTACGCGTATGTGACATGATCTGTCTGATGGTGCCAGTGAAGCCTCCTGGCGACGGACTTCCTGAAGACATCCGTCGAGCTGCTCCATCCGTTCGCTGTCGTTCATTTTCAGGTCACTGCTGAGTATATCCCCGGTCAGGGAGATGATGGCGGCGTTGTTCGCCACCACGTCCTGCACGGCCGAAGTGATGCCCGGCAGCTCCTTCATGTCCATCTTCTCCGCCTCTTCCAGCGTCCTGAGGCAGTTGCTGTTCAACCGGTTCTGCCGGTCTATCAGGTCCGTGAACATCCGTGCGCGTCTGACGGTGGCGGACACCTTCTGGACATAGTCCAGGGCGGTCTGGAGCCTGTTCACCGATTCCGTCACCTGTTTCACCGTTGCTGCGGTATTTCCCGCGGTCAGTGTGCTCTGGGCGGTGTTGAGAGGGTCGGTAATCGCCGCCTGTGCGGCAGCCTTCAAGGTCATTCCGCCGCACAGGAGCAGAAGCAGAAGCGGCCTGTATCCCTTTAATCCTTTTTCCATACGGTCTCCTTTCATTTCCTGTCCTTTGACGGGTGTCTCTCCATGTATCTGCTATCGCTTCCTCCATCGGCATGGTCCTGGAATAGCCGTCAATCTCAGCCCATGTCTCCCCGTCGGTCTGGAAGGCGAGGAACTTCTCCCGGCTCAGTTCGTTGCGCACCACCACCGCATACCTCCCCTGGCCGCCGGTGAAGCGGATGAAGCACTCGGAATGCGGACGCTCCCCGGAAAAGTCGTTGCGGATGGACCGCATCATGTTGCACTGGGCGGGGTCGCCCCCCATCTCGAACCTTTTCTCCACGGCCCTGTATACCACATCCGTTGTGGGAAGGATGTACAGCAGCTGGGTATTGGTGATCATGCCTTTGGTAAATTCGTCATCGGGAAGCTGGTCGGGACTCTGGACGATGGTCATCACCGCACCGTTCTCCTTGCGTATCTTCTGGTAGCAGAAGGCGACTGCGGAATGTATGCTGATATCCTCGCCTCTGGACTTCATCTGCGCCGTTTCGGCATACTCGTCAAAAATGATCATTCCCCTTCTGGTCCGGTCGGAAAGGATCTTGTCATGAATCACGTCGAAGATCAGGGCCATGACCAGGTCGGAGAGGAACTTGTCCTGTTTGATCTGCGTCAGCTCGAACACGACCAGCCGCCTGTTCCCGAAATCGGGCACTCCTTCGGTCCTGCATACATTGGCATACCGTTCACCGGGAAGGAACTCGCTGCATATGAGGCGGAAGGAGGACAGGTCAAAATAATTGGGGTCTACGTCCTTCCGCCGGCAAATATCCTCATAATGCTCCGTCACGTGGCGGTAGAAAGAGGGAAAGGAATGGGGTGGCAGGCAGGTGGCGTAATAATCCTGGATGAATTTTGTGAGGGCTACGGACTGCTCCTCCTCGTCCTTCCCGAACATGCGGCGCCAGAAACGCTGCACGATACCCGATAGCACCTCTATCTTGTTGTTGTCAAGGGAACGGCCCTCCAGATCGAAGGGATTCAGACCCAGCGGTGTCTCCCCGTCATAGTCCACATGCAGCGAGATTTCAGGATAAAGCTTGCAGAGCTGTCCGAAAGAGTACCCGAACTCCACCACCACCACGATATAGCCCTGCTCGATGAGCTGCTGCACGATATTCAGTGTCAGCACGGACTTGCCGCCGCCGGTGGATGCCACCACGATGCCGTTGCGGGCCGGTATGCGTTTTTTCTTCGCGTCCCAGATATCCTTTTTCAAAGGTATCTGATAAATACGGTCATTGAAATACACCCCTTCCTCATCCGGGGTGAATGTCGTGTAGTTGATGAACAGACAGAGCGCGAGGGAAAGCGGGGTCAGGAACAGGAAGCCGCCGTCAAGCCCTTTCTCCTGTCCGGGAACCGAAGCCAGGTATATGTTGGCCAGATGCTCGTAGGACGGTATATAGAATTTGAAGTCCGAGACGGTCAGGTATTCCCGCAGCTTCTTCTCGGCCGGTCCAGCAGTTCCGGGCTGTCATCCCATATCATGACGGAAAAATTGGCACGGCAGAGGAGCTGCCTCTCCTCCATGATCTCCTTCTGCATGTTCTCGAGCTCGTCCGCCTTCGGCTCCAGCATGGCCCTGTCCCATCCCTTGTTGGTGCGGTAGACCGCCACACGGCGGGAGAACTCTTCATAAAGTTTCTCCGAGCCTCGAAATAGAGGATCTGGTTGACCGCATGGTTGCAGTGCAGGTGCACGCCCAGGCCTTCCAGTTCCGCCATGTACAGGCTGCATCCGGACACGGGCAGTGTGGTGTCCTCCACATCGCTTCTGACGGTGCGGTCAGGCAGATAGTCACCGTCACAGACGGTATAGCAACGCGCTTTCTCCCGGTCGACGGTGATCTCTCCGGAGAAATGGATGTCACGTCGCAGTCAGCCCGGGGGAAGAAGTTGATGTACCGGATGACATACTCCCTCAGGCTGGCGGCGGCCATCCTTTCCAGACGGGTGTCCCTGATACTGTTTATCACACCAATGGCGGAGTTCACCCCCTCCAGAAATTCGGTGAGTTTCTCCCAGTCGGACACATGCAGCCTCTCCCGGTAGGAGAACGGGTTGGCATTGTACGAGGCTGCCAGGGAGGACAGGCCGGACAGGGTGAATATCAGAAGACAGTCATGTTCCAGATACTCACGGCCGGAGAAATGCCTCTGTTCCGCCTTGTCGATGAAGCTGTCCCCTTCCAGCTCATGAACGTACTCCCTTTTAAGGAACACGTCCTGCTTGTGCACGAAACTGCCGGAGGGCAGGTGTTTGAACGCCTGGTAGAGACGCGCGTTGCGCTCCTCCAGTCGGTACGGTGCAGGCTGTAGCATTCCGGATTGTACATGCGGAACGCTACAGACACGCAGCCGTTTCTGGTAAGGATGACACCGTATTCGTCATTGATGACATCCAGTATGGAATATCCTTCGTTTGCCATTTTCTTATTGTTTGTTTTTTTATTTGTTATCCCGTTCAGTTGTTATTTATATCTTTGCAGCAATAAAACATATTGTATCTTTATATCTTTTTAGTTTATGAATGAAATCAGTACAGCCTTAAAACATTGACTGACAAAATCACTGTAAAGTTGGAAATCGGAGAAAAGCATTTTAATGTTTTTCTATGTATTGCTCTATGCGCACTGGTCATTTATCCGCTCCTGTTCACAGCCGTGGTTCATTTCAGAACACTACCGCTTGGGTGGAAAAGCCACTCAACTTTGACCCTTTTGGCCACGCAAGATTTGCCCACCTTTTTGTACTATATGATTGACCCTTTAAAGTCTGGTGTTGGGGGGCAATATTATTTTACCCTTTTAAAAATTCTCGTTTTTCTTAGATTTTAATTTTCGCATACTTTCACCATATAATTCTATAGTATGGGCCGTATGTATGATGCGGTCAAGGATTG
>ENA-OQCK01000216-OQCK01000216.1-human-gut-metagenome-genome-assembly--contig:-NODE-216-length-34201-cov-3.743940_pt1 | contig 34201 bp, 33 predicted proteins | sample MGYA00242498_ERZ504578 | MGnify/ENA primary metagenome ERZ504578 (study PRJEB26092, sample SAMD00036229) | human gut metagenome | host: Homo sapiens | study: EMG produced TPA metagenomics assembly of...
CCGGATATAAAAAGCGGGGAATTACCCATTCCGACATTTACATACCACCTACCCCTGAGGCGAATCATCCTTCCGGAAGGAGGAGAATAACGGATAATCGAAAAGACATGCTGTTCGTTCCACTACAGTGAACAGGACAGGGAACTTCAGTGGAAAGAACCGGCCACCGGAGTGAAAAAGCCCGGGCACCGGAGTGGAACAAAAGAGAGGATAGGGGAAAAGCACAAGGAGAAAGACGTAATATTAAAAAAACATGAACATAGCATATGGTATTAAAGGGAAAACTGCAGAAAAAGAAGCATATGGCAGGAGAAAAATATGGAGTAGAGAGAAGAAAGAACAGGAAAGGGGGCTATGAGAAATAACTCCGTTCCTTTTTATTTCTCATAAATTAATTAATTGGAGTAAATTAGTTATACAAAAAAACATGAGAATATGAGATATGAAACTGAAAAATCTTTTCTGGTAGAAAACTAAGTTCAAGTTATTCAGCTTATAGATTTTAAGAGAGATGCCATCCCCAAAAAAAGATCTACCGTAAGGGACAGGAAGATACCTGCCTGAAGACATATAACAAATTATCTTCAGACAGGCAAACCACATCCCTACGGTAAAACATTACTTAGTTTTTTGACGTATCTCCCTGATTTATCTTATCAATGAAACAGGAAGAACTGCGGACGGGTATATAATTGGAACTCTTTTACTTTACCGGATAAGAATGAGCCTTCGCGCACTTTCACCCGGAAAGCAGTAACTTTATATATCTCCTGCATATCAATTATGATCTGATGCGGATGAGAAGCTTTCGCTGTCGGGTCCGTATGCCAGAAGGACGAAACATCTCCGTCGTATAAGTTCTCCCCTACTCCCAGATTCTGGTCCGCCAGTTCACTGTCTACATAGACAACTTTCCATTTCGTTTTATCAATCACCTGACCTTTATCATCCAGCAATTCCACTTCCGAGATACAAGCCTGATTGTCATCCGTATACGAGGAAAGAGTCTCGATGCAAAAATGACGGAAGGTTGCAGCAACAGGGAAATCGAACTGTTGCCACTCGTTCATTTCTTTCAAAGTAACTTTCAGAATGATATCCCCTTCGTCGAGCGTAGGAGTACCCGTAACCACACGAAGCTGTCCCTTCTGATAATTCTTGTCTACACCGAGGCTGTCGAGAATCGGTCGGTCCAGTCCTTGCAGAACACGGTTTCCGGTATCTTCCATTTCAAAAACGACAATCTCATTCTCCCCTTCTTTCAACCATGGGGCAGGCAGATATAAAGTCTGTTGAGGACCGATATTCCAAAAAACGCCCGAGCGATTTACCATTTACCCAGACAGCCCCTTTCCCCCAACGGCTCATATCAACGAAACAGTCGCCTTTCTGCCGAACGGTAAATATTCCCTTATGGAAAGCAGGTTTTCCCTGGATACTTTCGCCAAAGTTCATTTCCGAAACTTTCTCTTTATAAAGCGGCAGAGGAGTGATAGACCAACCTGTCAACTTTTCATCTCCACACAGCACCTGGTTCGTAATTCCTTTCCGGTTGAACAAAATATCGGGACCATAATTAACACGTCCTGTATTTTCTACCAGTATCTCCAGGGTAGCAGGAGCTTTCTGTATATCCAGCATTACATTATTCTGATTGTAACGGCGATCCAGACTTGCCACTTGCTTTCCGTCAACCAGAATTACGGCATAATCACGCAAATCCTGTATAATCAGTTTCTGTTTGCCTGCCTTGTTTATGGTAGTCTGATAGTGTATGTAACCGAAGTCGACTCCCAGATCTTCCATTGAAAGGACATTTTCCGATTCGGTAGTCTGGTGAAAAGCAGCCTGCAAAGGAGCACTTTCTTTCAGTTCAATCGTTGCGAAGGTTGTTGTCGGATTGTCGGCGGGAACCTCGGGCAATACGGTTCCATGAGGCAGATGCTTCTGAATGACTTCCCTGAAAGCATAATATTTCGGGTAACAGTTTCCCCATTCACCCAGAGGCGCGTCATAATCATAGCTGGTGGGCTGCGGACGATATCCTCCAGCCGTATTGGCACCATTCATGTACCAGAAATTTGTTCCTCCGTGGAACATATACATACTAACGGATACGCCTTGTCCCAACATCCAATCGAGTTGCTCGGCAGGGCGTTTATAGTCGACTGTCGAATGGCGCTGTCCCCACACATCGAACCAGGCCGGATAAAATTCCGCCACAAAATACGGACCGCCCGGATGATATTTATCGATGATCTTAAAGATATCTTCGCTGAACACTCCGTTCAATGTCGGCAATGCACCGTCGATGTGTCCGGCCTCAACCTGCCCGCCACCGTCGCAAGTAAATAGCGGAACATTGAATCCGGCATCTTTTATCATATCGCGGAGAGTTGCCAGATATTCTTTATCCGCCGCATACGAACCGTACTCGTTTTCTACCTGCACCATTAATATGTTTCCGCCGTTATTGACCGTCAACGGGGCCAGTTGTTTGCCAAGCGCTTTTATATAACGTTCGCAATACTCCAGGAAGCGGGGATCTTTGCTGCGGTAGACCATGTCCTTTTCTTTCAACAACCAGGAAGGATAACCGCCGAAGTCCCACTCAGCACAAGCATACGGACCCGGACGGAGAATCACATACAAGCCTTCCTCCTGTGCCAGACGTACAAATTCGGCAACATCCGCCTGCCCGCTGAAATCAAACTCACCGGGCTGTCGTTCGTGAAAGTTCCAGAACACATAGACTGATATTGTATTCAATCCCATGGCACGTGCCCTTTTCAAACGGTCGCGCCAATATTCGTGAGGAATACGGGCGTAGTGCATCTCGCCGCAAATCAACTGCACATCCTTACCGTCAACATTGAAAGTTCCGCCGTCTATCTTAATACGCTCTTTAGAGGAGCAAGCCAAAAACAGAAACGGCATGAGCAAACCCAGTATGAACTTATAAAGCCTTTGTCCTTTATTCATAATAGATGATTGTTATATTTTTATTTCTATACCTATTGTACAAATGCATGCCGGAATTTACTTACCTTATTCCAGCCTCCACGGGTAAAGTCGGGAACAGCCACCGGAGCCGAACCATTTTCCAAAGAGAGGCGAGTCAACTCAGCCATGCAACACCACTCGGCGAGATCATACACATCCATATCCAACGGTAATCCGTTGCGCAGACAATACACCAGACGATAATCCATGATATAATCCATACCACCATGGCCGCCTACCTTTTTGGCTGTTTCTTCCAGTTCCTGATGAATCGGATGCTTATATTTGTTCATCAATTCCCGTTTCACATCTTCGGGCAAAGAACCGTGCGCATTCAGGTTTTCATGGTTGGCAACAACATTCGTATCTACTGTTCGGGGCGCAGGCAATATTCCTCCACCGGATATTTGCTGGCATATCCGTCAGTGCCGACCAGTTGATACATCCGGCTATACGGGCGTGGCGTCATTACGTTATGCTGGATGAGCATTGTCTTACCGTTTTCCGTGCGAATGACAGTAGTTGTCTGGTCACCGTTCTGGAAATCTTTTACTTCTTCGCCCGTGGTTTTCCGGATATATGCCGGTCCGTTAACCGCCTTTGTATCCACAGCCACCAATGTCTTCATCCTGTCTCCCCGATGAATATTGAGTAGTTGGCAAGCCGGGCCAATGCCATGCGTCGCATAGACATCCCCACGATTGTTGCGATTATAATCCATACGCCAATTATTCCAGTAAGAAGACCAATAATCTTCCAAATTATGAATATAAGCGCCCTCAACGTGCAGAATCTCGCCGAAAACTCCTTGCTGTGCCATGTTCAATGTTGTCAGTTCAAAGAAATCATATACACAGTTTTCCAGTTGCATACAGTGTTTGCGGGTTCTTTCGGAAGTATTTATCAAACTCCAAATCTCCTCCAATGTCATGGCAGCGGGAACTTCGATAGCTACGTGTTTGCCATGTTCCATAGCATACACTCCCATTTCCGCATGGTGTTTCCAGTCAGTAGCCACATACACAAGGTCAATATCATCCCTTTCACACAACTGTTTCCAGGAGTTCTCATCACCGTAATAGGTCATAGCCTCCGGCAAACCGGCTTCCTTGAGAATGTTCTGGACTTTTTCCACACATTCCTGACGTATATCACACAAAGCCTTGATTTGGATACCCGGAATATGTGTAAAACGGACAACAGCTCCCGGACCACGCATCCCCAGTCCGATAAATCCCACGCGTACCGTGTCCATCTTGGGAGCAGTTAGTTGAATGACGTCCTCCTGCCCTGAAGGACGTTCCGGAGTAGCCACCACAAGGGGATGCATGGTGCTTTTCTTCTGCCCGCAACCGGAAAAGCCTACAAGCAGAAGGGTAATCATTAAACTGATAAATATCCTGTTCATAACTTTCATTCTTTTTACATAAAACAATATTACCTGTCAGTGACCTTATTTACAATTTCTTCCAAAGACATTCGTGGCGCATCGTCCGCCATGTGCAAATTCTTTTCCACCCATCGCGTTCCCAATGGAAATAATCGGGCGCTTTCGCTTCCTCTCCGCGAAGCAACGCACGCAAGTAATCGAAGTAAACGAGCCAACGCTCCTTATAATAGGTGTTCATCATGCCGGCCCATTCTTTATAGGCATAGTCATGCAAATTGTCTTCCGATGTCACATGTTCTCCCCAATAGGTAATAAGCATCATCAGGTTGTGGAAGTTGTTCTTTTTCTCTGCGACCGTATTTCCTGCATCTTTGGCCTGTTGCTGCCAAGTGCTCAGACGGAAAAACGGGTCCTGTGCCAACAACTCATTTTCGGTATCGATCATCATCAGAAATTTGGAAACTTCCTGCTCAAATTTCTCAACTTTTTTCTCTTGATAGGCAGTTATCATATCATAGAACACCGAATCAGCTTCATTGGCAATGACTTGTCTCAGGAAGTGTATCAGATCAATGCGATAGGTACGAACCTCATTAAATTCCGGCATTGCTTGGCAAAAAGGAACGCTGCTTTCTTGTAAAGATCTCTATCATACTTCTTAGCCAGTCTACCCCAAGAGGAAACCGATTTGAGTTCAAGTGCGGGACGTGCGCACAGGATGTTTTCGGGCGGTCCTTCCTGATAACCGACTTCACTGCTATAAATAGATTTCAACATCATCTTCCAGGCAGTCCGTATTTCATCGGTGATACGTCCGTAACGGGCCGTAACATAAGATCTATCCATTGGTCTACATCCACCCGGTCTTTGTGCCACACCAGTTCAAGTAACAATTCATACGTAACAGGATTGTTGTTTATACCTTCGGGCAAGATACCTACCCCTTTCATATACTTCGCATATTCGCTATTCGAGGCACGGTAAACTTCATCGGCAAAACGTTGTAATTTTCCGTTGATACCGGGACGTTCGCCGAAATTTGTAACAGTAGCCCAAATGAAAGGCGTTCCTTCGTAGCCTTTACGAGTTTCCCAGTTATTGGTATTCTCCCCGAACAATTCCTGAACCAATACATAGCGTTTATCCAGCTTTTCCAGCAAACCCGGCTTCGGGTTGTCCTGCCAGCCTTGCAACACCCAGATAGATCCGGGAAAATGTTTCTGCATCGTTTTTTGTATAGCTCGTCCTGCATCTCCCAGCGCTACGCCGTCCGTAGCTCCTCCCTCATGAAAAGGGTCGCCGGAGAAGAAACGGATGTCCGAACCGTACAAACGGCGGGTTTCGTCATAAAAGATGGCTGCAACACGATCGAACTCCGGGTCCATAGGATCCAGAATATCCGGGCGGGTGAAAGCACCCCAAGTTCCTTGCGGAATGATATGCGCCTTACTCTTGTTTTTCAGGTTGCTCGGCACCATTCCGTAGAATCCGGGCATTAACGGCTCAATCCCCAATGACTTCATACGCTTCAGCATTTTCTGCACCAGTTTCTTCCGACTGTCTATCTGTGACTGAGGCATAGGGCCACCCCAACCTTCGATATTTCCCATTAGCCACCAGGCATTATAAGCCGGTCCGGTGATAAAATCGGCAATCTCTTTTTCCGAGTAGTTCATCCGGCGGAGCGTGTTTTGCCATACAGCTTCCGAGCCGTTGGCTACAAGCATCAGGTTCACGCCGTTGAGTGCCATCCAGTCAAGTTCCCATTGCCAGTCGTCCCAGTCATAAAAGCTCATGGTATAATTGAAAGTACAGTAGTTCAGCGCATAGCGATATATAGATGTGGTTTTGACTGTTACAGGTTGTCCGATGACCGGAAGCTCAGTAACGGGGGCGAGCTGGTCACCTAGATGAGACATACTGCGGTGGCAATAATATTTCAGATACCAGTTGACACGACTGCCGCCGCATTTGCTCCCGTGGCCTGTACCACCAATTTCTTGCCGACAGTCTGCAATATGAAACAATCACCGTCCGAAGACGCAATTTCCTTGAATTGAATATGTTTTCCCAGCCATGGGGCACGGCGGGACACAAGTTCGCGTACGCCATCGAACGTAGCGGCATAGCCAGTGCCTACTACACACAGCAGCACGAAAAGAACAGAAAAGAATTGTTTTAGTATTTTCATGGTTTGTATATTTAAACTAGTGAAAAGGCGGACACTTTATTGATCTGCACCTATGTTAATACGATGATTATCACAACGCTTATCGCCGTCAATGTCGAACATTCCCCGGACATAGCCCTGAAATATGAGTCCTGTCCCTATCGCCGGCGAAGAGGATTTCAAATGTAAGTCAGGTTGTTGTAGCCGGGTACTTTTCAATAGTGGATCTACATCGAACACTGATGTCTTATCACCACTTACAGCCTGCCAGGCGGAAAAGTCGGTGTACTCCTTACCATCCCATATCCATTTATGGTTCTTCTTCGTGGGTGAGAAATAGATATTGCCACCGATATAATTATTCTTTCCCGAAGTTGTGTATTTGCGGATAAAGATATCCCGGTCGGATACGGCATAAATGATATTATTGGCGATTACATTCTCTTCACACAACTCGGAAAGACGGATTTCCCCTTCGCTGCTGTTATCCCGATCATTCACTTTGAGATAATTGTTCGTGCCGTCCAGTTGGCCGCCTTTGAGGTTGTTATTGAACAGAGTGTTGTTCACAACATAACAGTTTTTGGTACTTAGTCCGTCGAAACCGAGATAAGCTCCCATATAGATACCGGTACGGAAGTTGTTGTACACAAAATTATCACGTACGATACAGTCCTTGGTCTGCAACTTGTAACTTTCACTGCAAAGCCCGATACCACGGTCACATTCGAAAACCTCATTCTGCTCTACAATCGTGTTTCCGTTGCCGCACAGGTATATACCGATCGCGCCGCCATTGGATACGGACTGGCTCCAATAGTCCTGCGATTTTTCGTGTGTACAACGGTATACTTTATTGCGACGCACTACCCCGTTGCGTGCATAATTGACCGAAATATCGCCTTTGGGGTTCAGATTATCTCCTCCCGCAATGATGATACCGATATTCTCCACATCGTGTACTTCATTGTCCTGAATGGTGAAGTCGACCACATTGCCTGCCAATGTAAAGGCTTCACTTGTGCCGCTATGAATTTCGAAGATTTCACACTTCTCTATCAGCAGGTTGCGAATTGGCGTGTTGTCATCCGTACCTAAGACCAGAATTGCGTGCGCGCTGCGCCAGTCACCTTTTGCGTCAACTAACGGGCAGTCATTCTTTATATCATATACTTTGCATCCCCGGAATGTTATGTTACCGGACGTTCCGGTTATATAAATTCCTTCCGGATCTGTGTTGTTCTCCGAATCGTGGGCATGGCAGATATGCAAGTTCTCAAATTGCATATAGTCTATATTATTGACCTGTACCAGTGCATTGCCCCATCCTTTGACATACAGGTCGGAACCGTCTATTTTAGCAATTTCACCAGGATAACTTTTCAACGTTATCATCTTGCCGGGTTTTCCTGAACGTGTCGGAACGACAAACTCTCCGTATGATCCCTCCCGCAAGAAAACGGTATCACCAGGATTGACACGCTGCAGTGCTGCGGCTATTGTTTTTAAAGGTTTTCTTTTACTTCCATTATTCGCATCATTACCAGTCGGAGCCACATACCAATGGGCAGAAGCAGCTCCGCATGCTAACAAGCTAAATAGAAGAAAGCTTATGAGCGAACAAAAACTTTTTCTCATTTCTATTTGGCTTTAATTGAATATCTTTGAATTTAATCTATAATCTGTTTTATTACTGATCGGCTCCTATGCTGATATTTGTTCCATTGTAACGTGCATTACCATCAATATCATAGCTACCTAGAAATAGGCGGCAATGAAATAACCGGCGTTCTTAGCGGGCGATCCTGATTGTAAGTGCAAATCAGGAGCGGATATGTCAAGACTCACCAATTTCGGATCGACATTATAAAGCGAGTTCTCATCTCCGCTGGCTTTCTGCATGAAGAGAAATTCGTATATTCTACACTATCCCAAAACCACTTGTGATTGGCAGAAGTCGGAGAATAATAGAGATTGTAGCCGATTTTGTTCTTGCTACCGGACCGGGTGTATTTACGGACAAAAATATCCCTATCGGTCACAGCATAAATGAGGTTGTTCATTATTGTATTATTAGTACAATTCTCAGCCAGGCGAATCTCACCCTCGCTATCCTTTTCATCATTGATATTTTCCGAATTATTGCTTCCGTTCAACGCACCGCCAACCAGGTTATTGTGATAGAGCGTGTTATTTACAACATAACATCCGGACGTACCTCCTACCGTGTATCCGATATAATCGCCCAGGTAAATTCCCGTACGATAGTTGTTGTAAACAAAATTATTACGCACAATACAATCTTTGGTAGCCAGCACATTACTCTCGCTAACCAAACCGATAGCACGGTCACATTCCCACACGATATTCTGCTCGATAATAGTACTTGCACCTCCGCAAACATAGATTCCAATCGCCCCATAAGCGGCAGGATTATTATAAACACCTTCCCAAAAATCCTTTGAGACTGATGAGAGCACCGATATACCTTGTTTCGTCTCACCACTCCGTTACGCGCATAATTTACGGATATATTACCACCTGCATTCAAGTTGTCTCCTCCGGCCACAATAATACCGATATTCTCGACATCATGTACTTCGCAATCCTGTATGGTAAAACCGTCAACATTCCCGGCAATAGTCAGCGTTTCACTGGTTCCGGTATGCATATCGTAGATTTCGCATTTTTCAATTGTCAGATTACGTATCGGTGTGCCGTTATCATCTCCTATGACTAGAAACGCATGCGCACTACGCCAGTCACCGTTGTTATGTCCTGCAAGACAAGTACTTTTTATATTATAAACCTTACAGTTACGGAAAGTGATGTCTCTTGACACTCCATTGATATATACCCTTCCGGGTCGTATTAACATCCGAATTCGTAGCATTGCAGATATGCAGGTTTTCAAAAGTCATATATTGGACACTTTTCAGTTGCACCAATGCACTGAACCAACCTTTGATCGTCATTCCGGTCCCATCAATCTTAGCAGTTTCGCCCGGATAACTTTTTAATGTTATCAGTTTTCCTTTTTCCCCTGAACGAGTAGGAGTGACAAACTCATGGTATGCACCCTCCCGGAGAAAAATCGTATCACCGGGATTGACACGCAACAATGCCTTTGAAATACTTTTCAGAGGACTGTCCAGAGTACCACTGTTTCCATCGTTGCCTGTGGTAGCCACATACCAGCTTACCGGTTCATTGCCGGAAGGGTTATCAGGACTTTCCGGTTCATCCCCTCCATTTCCACCTTGTTCTTTTCCCGGTTCATCCGGTAGTTCCTTATCATCGTTGCCACACGCGCTAAGCCCGATGAACAAGGTAAGAGCCAATAGAATCATTTTCTTTCTCATTTGTACTTCTTTTAAATACCCTATTAAAAACTGAAAAACAGAAGAGGCGGCTTAAAGATGCAGAAGCACTCCTCCCGCCTCATTCCCCTTAATTATTCATAAACTATCTTCCTTATCACATTATTTTTCTTATCGTAGACATAAATCACACCATTTTTATCTACGGCAAGGTCCTGAGGTCCTGAGAAAGCGGCAGAGCCGGCATTAGCATCCACATATCCTGCCTGAGTGCCACCTGCAACCAAGCGTACCACTCTGTTTGTCATATCGAGCAGGCGAATACTTTGGTCAAGATTCTCTCCACCGTCCCACGCACCATTACCAGCTACGTAGATATCACCGTTCGAATCAATAGCTAAATCAGACGGGAATGTAAAGAGTGCATCCTCAAAAGATCCGTTCAGATAGCCCGATGTTCCTTTACCTATCAAATTCTCTGCTTCCCAAGTACCAGCTTTGAATTTTACAATGCCATTCAGAATCTGGTCGGCTGCATACAAATTACCTTCCTTATCCACAACAATCCCTCTAAAATTACCGGTAGTTATCTGGGTAGATCCCTCTGCCGTCCATTTGTAAATACCACTACTGGACGATACAAAAATATCTCCATTGCGTTTATCTACGGTCAGGAACCAAGGTTCAAAGTCTGTTTCTCCAAGTGTAGTTGTCACTCCTTCAGGTGTTATTTTCCTGATTTTCCATTCGAACACATCGGTCAGAATTATATTTCCTTCCGCATCGCAATCCATTCCGTAAAGTCCGTTAAAGCGTGCCTGTACTCCTGTTCCGTCAATGCAACCTTTATTTCCGGCCAGTCCTGCCAAAGTCGTGACAGTTCCGTCAGGAGTAATCTTACGGACACAGTAGTTGACGCAGTGCCTACATACACATTTCCGTCATCATCTACGCAAACAGAACCTTTCTTCCAGTCTTCAGCCGGCTCTGCTTTGGCAGCGTCAAAGAAAAACAGTGCCTCACTTCCAACTCCATCCTGATATCCCGGTTCGCCATTGGCACTACCTGCCAACGTAGTGACTACCGCAGAGAATGAATAAGTAAACTTCTCGATAGTACGAACGGGTTCCCGGTTGGCAATAGTAATAGTAAGCTCTCCGTCCCCCAATTTAGGAGGGACGATAGCCAGAATGTTGTTCATACTGCAATTAAGCACTTTCAAAGGAATGTTTCCTAAAGTTACCGAGATATCTTCCGGATTCTCAGAAAAATTCTTTCCGGTAATCAGAATTTCCGTTCCGGCACTACCGCTAGTCGGATAAAAACGATTCACAACTACCGGACTACCAGCATCGTGCCCGTCATCGTCTTTACAACTGCTAAATAGATTTACACTACCTATCAGTAAAATCAAAATTATATATTGAATAGTGTTCAGTTTCATAAGACTTATCATTTTTCTACGGTTGTTATTTTCTTTACACAATTATTCCGCCGGTCTAATACATATACCGTACCGTCCTTATCGACACAGACAGAAGAAGGCGCACCAAAGGCGGCTGGCAGGCTTTCAAGCGCTGAATTGACACCTGCATAAGAAAGCACTTCAAAGCTGCTATCCGTATTTCCGGAAGTTCCGGAACCGGCAAATGTGGTAACCATTCCCGTTTTCTGGTCTATATACCGAATACTTTGGTCGGCACTAACTGTCGAAGCTTCTGCTGTACCATTACCTGCTACCAAGATATTACCGTCTGCCGTAACTGCTATTCCCCACGGAGAAGTAAAGGTCGCTTCATTAACCGGACCATCAGCATATCCGCTTTTGCCGGTACCAGCTATTACAATAGGTGTATCCCAACGATCCTTGACATATTTAATAATCTGGTTAGTTCCGATATTGGTAATATAGAGATCACCCGTACGTTTATCAATATCCATACCTCCACAATTTCCAGCACCCGCACCGGCAATAATCAAGTTGCCCACACTTGCCGGGTCACCTCCATAATCGTTCAAGTCTTTGAGCAAAATATCTCCGTTTGACTTCATACTGTAAAGACGATTGCTTGCTTCATCAATGGCCAAACTAATGGCTGCCTGATAACCCAAATACAATGCTTTTCCATCAGGCTCGAAACATACGGTTGCCCCAGTCCAATCGTCACAAATGTACATATTACCTTTGTTATCAACCTTTAAGTCAGTAGGACGTACCACTGCATTGTACGAACCTGTACCTCCATTATCATACCGCCAATTAATTCCCCAGTCTACATCATCTGCCGTACCTGTACCCGCCATTTCTGTGACAGTGCCGTCAGAAGCGATTTTACGTACGCGCAAATTACCTATATCCGTCAAATAAACATTTCCATTGTCATCGGCTGCGATACCGCCCCGGCGGTATTCCCAATCCGCACACATAATATTAAATTCGGAACTTCCCGGCAGAGTGGTAACTGTACGCTCGAACACGAGTTCTTTATATTCAAAATCTCCCGTAGTAAGAGTTCTTCCGTTAAAACTGATTACAATAGGATATGATCCGAAGTCTGTTTCCGGAATAGTCACCAGGAAATATCCTTCTTCAACTGTACAATCAGCAGCTAGCCCATTGTAGGTAGCGGACGGATTCTTGATTTCCGTCGGTAAGTTCTCTACATAGATACGTACCTTTGTCCCAACCTTTCCATAAGCAGGAGAGTAACCTGTAATGGCTGTTTTCTGAAAAATAAAGTTCACTTCCGATTGAGTTGTCTTCCCATTTGTCTTAATGACAATAGGAGCCGTTCCTATTGCTTCATTATCCGGAACTTCCACCAATAACTGCTCTTCATTGGAACGCAGAATAGATAATTGTACTTCATTAATACTCACACTGATAGAAGTTGCATCCAAAGGAAACTGTTCACCGTTTATCAATAACTGCGTACCTCCTTTTCCTGTATTCGGAGCAAAATCATAGATAGAAAGTTCTCCGGCACGAGGTGACAACGACTTTTCATCATCGTCCGTACAACCGGTGAAAATGGTTGCTGCCAAAATAACAACCATAGATATATAGTATGAAATTGTTTTCATTATGCTATCTTATTAGTTTTATATTTTTCAGGAAAATTCTACCAACGGATTCTGAACCAAGCCACGTCCACGGTCAATCTCTGTCTGAGCAATCGGGTACAAATACATCTTATTATCCCAATATCTGGTCTGCAACAACTTGCGTTCATAGAAACCTTCAAAAGCAAATCCTTGTCCCTGATCGTCAGCAAGTACATTCATACGATAAATCTTGCGATTCTCTTCTTTCTCATAAAGTAACCGGCGCGCAAGCGTCCAGAAACGGTCGCCTTCAAATGCCAGTTCAATCTGACGTTCGCGAAGAATCCATTCACGCATTTTTTCTTTATCACCCAAATCCTGAGGATAGGTAACCGTAATATTCGGAATACCGGCACGTTCACGAATCTCATTAAAATAAGTGATAATCTTGGGATCTTCCGGATTGTATTCGTTCATCGCTTCCATATAGTTCAATAATATTTCGGCATAACGAATATGAATATACGGGCGGTATACTGCCTGATCGTTACGGATACTGGAAGAGGTACTTACTTTCTTGGCTACATTATACCCGGTGAAGTCGGTCATCTGCGTTCCCGCTCCCGATGAACCGGAATAGTAATATTCAGCTCTTCCGAATCCATCTTTATTCTTGTCGGAAGAAAAATAATTGCGGTCGTCAACAGTTATGGCAGAGAGCACCGGACGTCCGTTATAATGTACGGAAGCATAGAAACGAGGTTCACGATCAACGTACATATTCGATTCTCCTTTACGGTATCCCCGGTTAATCTCATTACGGACTTTTCCGTATTCGTCCGGATCATCTTTCTGCGCAAATCCTTCTTCCGAATAATTCTCGTCATCATTGATATCCAGTCCGTCACGAGTCAAAAAAGCATCTACGATATTCTGCGTTGCATTCTGCATACTATATCCGCCATTCTTCGGGTTACAACGTTTATCATATCCCACTGCCAGTCTCCAGATTTATGAGTAGCAAATATAACTTCAGCATGATTGCCGGACATGAACAGTTCGCGGAAAGACAGATACGGGTCAAATTCTCTATCACCGCTTTCTGTATTGTGATAAAGATGATAAATGCCTAGATCAATCACATCTTCGGCGGCTTCAGCAGCAATTCGCCACTTTTCCTGATCTTTGGTCTGTGGTGCCAACAATTCTCCGTCCTTATTCTTGAAATCCTTGAAACGGGGATTTCCATTCCAGAGTTCACTGGCTGCCAACAAACGAGCTTGTGAAATCACCGCCAAAGCAGCCCCCCTCGTAGGACGTCCCAGATAAGCTGTTGAGGTCCATACATCCGGCAGTACATTCAATGTTGATTCCATCAACCACAGACATACTCCACACATTCGTCAAATGGACGGCGAACATAATTATTGAAATCTTCGTCTTGCTCGGCAGGTTTCTCGAAAATAACAAACGGTCCATACAGACGCAACAGATTCCAATAGAACCAACCACGCAAGAAACGTGATTCCGCCTTATACTGAGTCTTCAAATCAGTACTTAACACACCTTCCGGAACACGGTCGATGTTTTGCTCGAATACAAGCGCTTTCTGAATACCTCGATAAGCAGCACTCCATTTATTATCACCCAATGTATTGGAAGGTCCCCAGTTGCCTTCTACCATATTACGGACATTCGTATTAGAAAAGACACAGGAGGTTTCATCAGCAAAACCGAACACAACCGGATCATCAGTAGACAGCCAAATATATCCGTAAATGTTATATAAATAAGCTTCCGCCTCCACACGGGTTTCCCAAATCATATCCGTAGTTTTCAGGTTCTCCGGTTTCTGGTCCAAATAATCACAAGAAGAGACTCCTATAATGCCGGCGGACAACAGCCCGACAGCCAATATACGGCTAAATATTTTTTTCATTGTTTTCATTGCTTTATTAGATTAAAACGAAACTCTCATTCCCAATGTCACCATACGCGATAACGGATACTTTGCCCCATTAGAACCAAGTTCCGGATCCCATAACTTGAATTTAGAGAATGTCAGCAAGTTTTGTCCGGACAGATAGAAATAAAGGTATTCTATTCCTTTATCCATTAGTTTCTTGTTCTCAAGCGTATATCCGAGCGAGGCTTGTTTCAAACGTAGATAACTGCCATCTTTCAACCAATGCGTACTATTCACATAGTTGTTGTCATTTGTTGTTGCATTAGCTGTCATACGCGGATACCATGCATCTGCACGAGGATTGTCCGCCGTCCAGCGATCTAATGCTTTGGTGATGACATTGCTGGGATTCAGTCCCATGCCGGTGAAAGGTACAATACCGACTCCACTTGCTCCCCAGTCACCGTTGCCGGTATCAATAGAACCACCATTGGCCATAATAGATACATCCGACACTCCCTGGAAGAAGAGAGCCAAGTCAAAGTTATGATAGTTGATATTAAAGCCCATACCGTATGACCAAGAAGGGAACCAAGACTTGCCCAAATAACATTGGTCATTAGCGTCAATCACACCATCATCGTTCAAGTCTTTATACTTGATGTCACCAGGTGCCAGTTCACGCATCTGTCTCGGACTCTTTTTGATTTCTTCCTCACTCTGGAAATAACCTTCGGCTATATATCCATAGAACTCGCCATAACGGGTACCTTCACTCTTTTGATAAGCGTATTGCATAGCCGGTTCGTCACGGAACACAATCTTATTCTTGCTATAAGTCAGATTACCAAATAAACGCAACCCTACTTTGTTACCGATACGGGTCTGGTATTCCAAATTCGCATCTACTCCTTTATTATCCATTTCACCCATATTGGCATAGATAGAGGCGTCAAAGCCTGCCATGCTCGGCAAAGAAGAACGTTGAATCAGAATATCCTTACGTCTTTCCCAATAATAATCCAATGTCAAGTTCAATTTACCCCAAAGCATCATTTCCAAACCAATATTTGTCTTATAAGATTTCTCCCAAGTCAGTTTGTCCGACCCCAGCAGCGTCTCTCTAATACCGTATACGAGATTTCCGTTCGGTCCGATCCATAGCTGTTTCCGCTTCCGAACTGAGTAAAATAAGCAAAACGGTCTCCTGTACCACCAATGTTATCATTACCTACGATACCATAAGAAGCACGCAATTTCAACAAGTCTACCGTACGAGTCATATTCTTGAAAAACGGTTCGTTTGAAATGACCCAACCCACAGAAGCAGCCGGGAAGAAACCGAAACGATGTCCGGGAGCAAAGTTCTCCGAACCGGTGTAAGAACCGTTCACCTCTGCTAAATAGCGTTCTTTATATCCGTAGCCGAAACGGGCAGCAATCGCCTGATTACGATATGGAATAGAAGCAATGGCACTTCCGGCAGTAGCAATCATACGGTTACGCATATTATAAAGCACCATTCCATTTACGTTATGATGACCGAAAGTGCGATCATATGAGATATTGGCTTCAGTATAAATAACTCTTTCTCCCGTATCGCTATGTTCATAATAAAGTTCATCAGAACCTTCCTTGATCGGTTTACCAAAGACAAGTTCTCCGTTTCCGTCACGCTGGTTGGTATACCATAAGTCTACCCCTCCGGTACGCTTATTATTGAACTCACTATAACTGTCAAAAGAGAAACGAGCATAAGCCGAAAGTCCTTTGGTTATGAAATCTAATTTTTGGTTGACGGTAAATACCGATTGCAAAGCCGGACGGAAAGTATCAGTGTACCCGCTGTTCTGCACTTCGTTCATCGGATTGGAACCAGCATTGGCCGGAGGACCTGCCCAACGCCCGTCCGGATAGCGAACAGGAAAAGCAACCGGTGAAGTTGAGAAAGCTTCATACCATAGTTTGTTAGAAGCGATACCCGGATAACGCGAATCTGTCATAATAGCCGACAGGTTCATCTGTAATAAAGTAGTTTTTGTAATGTTCACGTCTACGTTACTACGGAAATCATAACGCTTATAATTCAGGTTCGGGTCATACCCGTTTTCCTTCTTTACATTATATTGTCCTCCCTGGTTATAGAAAGAAGCGGACAAGTAGTATCGAACCAAGTCGCTACCACCACTAATATTCAGGTTGACATTAGATACAGATGAAACATTCTTATAAATCTTATCGATCCAATCCACATTCGGATATAAGTAAGGATCCAGTCCGCTCTCGGTTTTTAATATCTGTTCACGGGAATATACCTCACTCAGTCCCGAGTTTCGACGACTTTCATTATATAACATCATATAATCAACACCACTCAACATCTCCGGAACTTTAGTGAAGTTGGTAAAACCCGTTTCTGCCTTTATGGAGATTTTAGGCTTACCTACCGACCCGCGTTTAGTAGTAATAATCATCACACCGTTAGCACCTTTCGCACCATATACAGCAGTAGCAGAAGCATCTTTCAAGAGAGAGATACTAACGATATCTTCCGGGTCAATATTGTTGTAAGCACCTCCATAAGTGGAGTTCACATCGTCACGCTGCACACCGTCTACAATTACCAATGGAGATGTATTTCCCGTGAAAGTACCGATTCCACGAATTGTAAAGGTCGAGTTATCATATCCCGGTTCACCACTGGACTGTACGGAAATAATACCTGCAACCTTACCTTGCAAAGCATTGCTAAGATTGGCAACTGGAGTTTTCAGGCTTCCTATATTCACCGAAGCTACCGATCCGGTCATCGTCACTTTCTTCTGAGCACCGTATGCCACAACCACTACCTCTTCCAGACTGGAAGTAGCTTCTTCCAAAGAGACATTAATAGTAGTCTGATTGCCCACTTTGATATTCCTGGGTTCATATCCCATAAAACGGAATTCCAATTCTGACTGATTATCAGGAACTGTTATCATGTAAAATCCATCAATATCAGTAATTACACCAGTAGTAGCATTTGCCAATTTTACGCTCGCCCCCGGAATCGACTCACCGGTAGTAGTGGTGACATTACCTTTGATGGTACGTGACTTTTTTGTATTGACAGACTGTTCCTCTTTTGCCGGAAACAAAAGAATCTGTTTGCCCTGAATTTTCCAAGAAATTCCTTTTCCCTTAAAAGCCTGTTCTAAAGCAACATTAATTGATTGTTTATTAACGGATACAGTGATTCGCTGATTCGTTTTAAGTTGATTATCTTTGTAAAGAAATGAATAACCACTCTGGGTCTGAACCGCTTCTACAAACTGTTTCAGCGTAACATTTTTCATATTCAGAGTCAACAAATCTGATTGTTGTGCCTGCGCCTGGAGCGATATAAAAAACAGTAGAAATAATATTTGCCAGGTACAAAGTCTTAGCTTCCCCAAAAAGGATAAAGGTAAAATAAAACCTCTCATTCCCTTTGGGATTGAAATATTTTTCATAAATTTGCAATTTAAAATTAATAATTGGTAGAGTTAATTTTAATCTGGATAGGATTGGAAAACGGGAATTTTCCGATCCTTTTTCTTTTTCAAGTTGTGTTCATCATCTTTCTTTTTAGGATTAGCATTTTTTAGTTTATCATAATATTAGGCTGCCTATTTCTTTTTTTATTTCGGAGTCACCAAATAGGTTCCATCCGGTTGCTGTTGATAATGAATGGGAGTAATCAAATCAATCGTCTCAAAAATATTCTCCAGAGATTGGTCTATGTCAAAACGCCCTGAGAATATTTCTGCTTTCAATTCCTCACCTTCAATACGAATCTCCGTATGATAACGTTTACTCAACATAAACATTACATTTTCCATTTTTTGAGATTCAATATTCATATATTTATCTTTCCACGTAGTATAGAGTTGAAGGTCGACATGGCGGACCTCAATACCGGATTGCCGGCTGACACGCCCCATTTCCCCGGGTCGTAAGATTACTCCGTCTTCTGCCTTGTTGCGCTCGTTCAACTTTACCGAACCGGATTCCAAGACTACTTCTGCCATATTATCCTCTTCCGATACTCTTACGTCAAAACGGGTTCCGAGCACCTTTACTTCTACAAGCTCCGTAACGACCTGAAATGTTCTTCCATTGTCTTTTTTCACATCAAAGAAGGCTTCACCGTCCAAGTACACTTCCCGATTACGTGCAGATAACTTATCAGGGTATTTCAAGCTCGAACCACCCCCCAGCCAAACCTTAGAGTTATCGGGAAGCGTGAACAGCAAGGCTTCTTTTCCTTGGTTCATCACAATCAGCATATCCGGTTTAGCCCAAAGCTGATAACCCAATACACCACCCAACACACATAGGACAGCAATACTGGCTGCCACGGCACAACGACGGATAATCAACTTCAATCGTGGCTTTCTGTTTGCTTTCATACCGGATTCTACCTTGCTCCAAGTACGGTTCATTACTTCTTCCACTTGCCGTGTATCCATATTCACCAATGAGTCATCCACCAGCTGAGAAGCACGCTGCAAAGAAGTATCTTCTTTTAACATCTGCTCCAGTGCCTCTGCTTCCTCTTTACTTAAAGAATGATCAGTTCTTTTAGCAAGCAAGTCCCATATACTACTATTCTCTTTCATCTTTTTACAAATATTATTAAGCGCTTCTATATATAAAGACAGAAATAAAACTCAAAATACGTAGTTGAAATCAAATAAAAAGTTACTTTTGCAAATAAATATTGTTAATAGACGCTTCTACATTATAATTTTTTATTGTAAAAACCTTATAATCAAATTCTTGAATATGCCACATAAAGAGGATGACATTAGTTATCTATTAAGTCAAATTAGTGAGGGTAACTCCTCCTGCTTTGAAAAAATGTACAAGCGGTACTTCAAAAAATGCTATTCTATTGCATTATATTTCGTTCAGTCCACTTCTTCGGCCGAAGATGTGCTGTCCGACGTCTTTCTCACTCTATGGCATAAACGTGAGAACTTGAAGGATGTGAAAGATTGGGATTCTTACTTATTTATAACAACCAAGAATCATGCTATCACATTTTTGGAGAAAAACCATCAGGATAACTTAAGTTCTATTGACCAAATCATCATAGAGATACCGGAAAACGACCTCACGCCGGAAGAAAAGTTACTCAAGAAAGATATGGAAGAATGTATGCAGCAAGCTATCCGGCAACTGCCTGAGAAAACCAGAATTGTTTATTGTATGGCAAAAGAAGACCACATGAGCTATAAACAAATCAGTGAAGCACTGGATATATCCGAAAGGACTGTCAATACACACATGACTACAGCTATTCGCAGACTGACGGAAAACCTGCAAAAATACTTTAGATAAATTCGGCCAACTATAATAAGGAAGCTATCAAACTAAAAAATCATCACTAAAAAAGGGAGACTTTACGCCCCCCTTTCCGGTTACTATAAAATCATTCTGGATAATATTTGCTCTATTTCAGCTAACTCTTCGGACGTAAACTCCAAATGCTCCAATGCTTTCAGGTTATCAGCCAACTGATTCACGGAACTAGCTCCTACTATCACCGACGTCATTCGTTCATCTCTCAGTACCCATGCCAACGCCATTTCAGCCAACGTCTGCCCACGGCGATGGGCTATTTCATTCAGTTGCCGGGCAGCTTCTATTTTCTCCGGTGTCACCTGCGAGCGTTGCAGGAAACCGGAAGAACGGGCAGCTCGCGAATGTTCCGGGATACCATTCAGGTATTTGTCCGTCAATAATCCCTGCGCCAAAGGAGAGAAGGCGATAAAACCGGAACCGGATGCTGCAGCAAATGGAAGGATTTCGGCCTCAACCGCCCGATCGAACATACTATACCGGTATTGGCTAATCAGACAGGGAACACCGGCCTTCGCCAACATTTCATAAGCAATACGTGCTTGTTCGGGAGGATACTTGGATATTCCGATATAAAGAGCCTTACCTCGCTTCACGATATCAATCAATGCCTGAATCGTTTCTTCCACCGGAGTGACTCCGTCATAACGATGAGTATAAAAGATATCGAAATACTCCAATCCTGTACGACGGAGACTTTGATCAATACTTGCCATCAGATTTTTACGGGAACTGTTACCGCCATAAGGTCCTGCCCACATTTCATGTCCGGCTTTGGAAGAGATAATCATTTCATCGCGATACCCCTGAAGTTCTCTCTTAGAATCCGCCCGAAGTTTGTTTCGGCACTTCCGGGAACAGGACCGTAGTTATTTGCCAAATCGAAATGAGTAATACCGTGATCGAAAGCATACTTTATCATATCGGTTGCCATGGTGAAGTCATCTACACTGCCGAAGTTATGCCATAATCCTAAAGAAATAAGAGGTAGTTTCAGACCACTCCGACCACAATATTTATACTGCATCCGTTCGTAACGTTCGGTTGCCGGCTGATAAGCGAATGAATTATCCATAAGATTCACGATTTATCTTTCCTATTACAAAAATCAATTTTTCTTCTACAAAGAAAGGGAAAAAAGCCTGCATAAACAAGAATCGGGAAATATACTTCATATTATTGAAATACATTTCGACATAATTAAACAACACTAAAATCTTCAAAACTGGAAATAAATGAACGGCTGAATCTCCGAGCTTTTCATTTGAATAACTACATAAATCAACACTACCAACATCAATGCCTTTCCCACAAACGGCAGGCGAATAACACCTCGACAGACTGCATCCTCCCAACTATCAGGAGCAAAATGAAGCAGGAATCCGAGTAACATTAATGCAAAGACTTTCCAATAACCTTCCAGCAGTTGCGGGAATAGTTGCGGACGGAAGGTAGTAACTATCTGTTTTAACATATCCATTGAATTTTGGAAATCTGCATTACGAAAGAAGATCCAGCAGAAACAAACAAAATGGAAGGTAATAATCACCCCGAAGACACGACGCCAGCCATGACTCTGTTCTCCTTTCTTACGTCCGGTGATTGACATCCACATTTTATGCAAAGCCAGAGCAATGCCATGAAATGTTCCCCAAAGAACGAAGTTCCAGGAAGCCCCATGCCATAATCCACCCAAAAACATGGTGATTATCAGGTTCAGATACTGACGGAATTTTCCTTTTCGGTTGCCTCCCAATGATATATACAAGTAGTCTTTCAGCCAACTGGATAAAGAGATATGCCAGCGACGCCAAAATTCTGTAATGGAGGCCGACTTATAAGGAGAATTAAAATTCAGATTGAAATGAAATCCCAGCAATAAGGCAATGCCGATAGCCATGTCACTATATCCTGAGAAGTCACAATAGATTTGTAAGGCATATCCATATACTCCCATAAGGTTCTCACGCCCGAGTAGAGCGTCGGATTATCGAAAATACGTTCTACAAAGTTGACACTGATATAATCGGAGATGATTGCTTTCTTAAACAAACCGGAGAAAATCAGGAAGATTCCCCGTCCGAACATTTCCTGCGACACAAAGAGGGGTTTCCGGATTTGGGGAATAAAATCGCGGGCACGAACGATAGGTCCTGCTACCAATTGCGGGAAGAAAGACACATAGAAGGCATAGTCCAACAGACTTGTCAATGGTTTTATATCTTTCCGATAAACGTCGATCGTATAACTCAACGACTGGAAAGTAAAGAATGAGATCCCTACAGGCAGGAATATATCAAGTGCCGTAAACTCCCCTCCCATAAGGGAAGCAATCACTCCGCCCAGGAAATTCGTATATTTGAAATAAGCGAGAAGTCCCAGATTGACACTAAGACTCAAAACTACCAGCCCTTTACGCTTCCAATAGCCTTCGGCACGCGCCATGAGCTGCGCCAAAAAGAAATCGCAAACCGTGACAAGAGCAAGCAGGAAGAAGTAGGTGCCGCTACTCCTATAATAGAAGTAATAAGAAAAGAGGGTGACAAACAGGATGCGGGCAGTGTGTTTATGCTGCAACAGCACATACACCACCAGGAAAGCGGTAAACAACCAAAGGAAGATGCCGCTACTGAATATCATCGGTGCCTGCGGGTCATAAGTAAGCACCTCTTTGATCCGGCTGAAATCTATATCAATGGGAAACATAGTCATTATAAGCGTTGATTAAGCCTGGTATAATAAATTTCCTTGCAGGATATATCCCTCGGGCAGATAATGCACGTGATCGGGACGCATCAGTTTGGCTTCCGTCCAGTTGACACAAGCACGACGTTTACCACCCACTACATCGTACATATCCCATACCAGCAGACGGTGCTCTTTGGCATAACGCCGAATGGTTTCGGACGCTGTTGCCGTGCGGGGATTGACAGCGTAAGTGCGGCGTCTCCGCCGTTGCCGGAAACTTTCGTAAGAACCGGGAGGGGTAGTCAGTAAAATGGATACGTTAGGAAGGCTATCCTGCAATAATTTAACAAGTTCGTCCATTTGGTTATAATGTACATTGACATTATAGCGCCGGTTGTGACTCTCGTTTGTGCCGAAAGAGAGAATCAACAGTTCGGGTTTCAGGGCGGCAATCTCGGCGATACGGTCCGGATGAGTAAAAGTAAGGCAAGTAGCACCGTTCACTCCCTTGTCTATGTAGGAGACTGCTCCGAATGTTTCTATCAATCGGGCACCCGTAGTCTGCGGATAGATATGTCCACGCACATGGCTATCGCCGATATGAACAATACGGACCGTATCTTCCGACAATCCAGCACGCACTTGGCGGAGCCGTTCAAATACGGGAGTCAATAAAGCAATGCTGTCGACAATCTCATTTCTTCCCATTCCGCGGAAAGCGGCAGGGAAAGAAAACTGTACAGAGACAGTATCATTCGCCCAGTTCATCTCCCTCAAGGGTTTGATTGTTTTCTGTTTCTTTCCGGGAGGGGGGCAGGCGGGAATCCGGTCTTGTGCCGCCAACTCCGAAAGAGAGAAGGGGGCGCCCAATATTCCTATAAGCGTAAGGATGAGAATGAAACCGGGCAGGTGTTTACTCTTTCTCATAAGCACGCCTCCTGTCGTATTGTTCCTTACCGTATATCAATGTCTCATATAGCAATCCCGCCAGATGTTTGCCACCACGGAAGTTGATATGTGTATAATCGTAGTTCGCCATTGAAGGTTTGGCGTGTACCAGTTTCGCCATACTTCCCTCTCCTCCCATAGCCTCAAACATATTCCAGAAAGCGATACCACTTTCAGCAGCAATATTCTGCTGATAACGAATCAAGTTCTTTACTCCCGGCATAGTACGGAGATCACCGGTTTCGGTTTTATAGTCCCGGTCGCCGACACTCAGCAATAAAATTCCCGCTTGCGGGAAACATTCTTTCAAATGGTTGATAGCCGTAAGTAATCCTTTTTGATAGTTGTCATAGTTCCGGCCACGCTCGGTAGCTACATTCAATCCATATTCAAGAATGATCAAATCATAAGGACGTTGCTCGTTGAACTGCCTCAACATCTGCTTCGGAATGCCACGCAAGAACAAACCCGAACTGCCGCGCAGCGAGAAGTTATCGAGAATGATTCCCTGCTTTCCGTCCATTGCCAATCCATAGAAAAGAGTAGAATCTGCACGGTCCACCGACCAGCGTATGGAACCGATACGCCCGTTCACCTGTATTTTTTGCAGATGGCCGGAAGCACCTAAAGAATAGCTCCGGCTTTCTCCCCGGTTCACACGGGCGGAGAGTTGCACGGAATCTCTGTTATAGAAGAAGATAGAAGCCTGTTGGCAGGTATCAAGCAGAGAAGCGTATTTATTCTGTCCCCGCAACTCAACATACGCCCCGCTACGAGGAATAAAATAATGGCCGGAGATGCCTTGTTTCTTCCGGTCGAAGTATACCGTATCCATTACCGAATGACTGGACCAACCGCCGAATGTATGCCGCACCGTAGGACGGTAACCGCTTGTCATGGAAGTAATTGTAACGAAACCTACCCCGCAGCCTCCGAAACGTTTTTGGAACATTTCACGTAAGTCAGCTGTCATAATATCCGCTTCTATAAAAGAATCACCGAATACAGCGATACGGACAAGTTTATCATCCGCATCAGAATCAGAAGAAGAAGGGGAAGATGAAAGGCGGTCGAGGGCTTCATAAAAAGGAGCCATACCGCGCTGGGTAGAGTCACTATAATCTTCGATGCAAGTCATGCCGGCACGGCAGGTATCCACAAAAGCCGGTTTTATGACAGGAGGCAAAGGAATACTGTCCGAGTCGGCTACTGCCGTTTCCGGTTCCGGATAACGGAGGTCACCCAGGATATCGACGCGCCTCATCGTGTGTCCGTCGATCGTTATAGCCGGAAGCCAGTGAAGCCCGAATAAGGCGACAAACACAGTCAGCACAAGCCATAACGAATATTTCAAATAATTCTTTATAATCTCCATTTCACCAATAGATATAAGCACCTTTTTTAGTCCTTGGCCTTACCTGATGCCGAGAGAGGCTCATGGCGCCGGAGCACAAGCTCAATGGTGCTTTGACATTTTCAGGCTGCAAAGATAGAGAAAAGCAAGAAAAAAGAAGGGAGAATCTACATTATTTATGAGATTCTCCCTCTTAGTTATTTATTTACCGGACAATTATCAGATCGTCCGTTCAATATTCCATACAAATGCACGTAATCCCAACTGTTCAGTCTGCAAATCCATTTTGTGCAGTGTATCCAACAACGGGTCTACTTTACTGTCATCGACCACCGTAAGGATAGCCGAACACATACTAGGCCATGCATGGCTTCCAAAATGTGGGTCACCAGTCTTGGAGCCACGTCCCTGTACCTTTTCGAGGTAAGTAAATCCGCGGCAACCCAAACGGTCGAGCAACGCCATGATTCGTTCGTAATAAGCCTGGTCGAATGTTATTAATACTGATTTCATATTTCTTTCCTGTTATTTCTTTATAATTTCATCTTTGTGGTCCTGGAAGTAAACATCTAATTCGCGTTGACGACGAAGTTTACGACGACGGTTCTTGATACCTGTTCCTGCAAATACGCAATACAAGGTCGGAATCAGAACCAAGGTCAATACGGTAGATACCGTCAAACCACCGATTACGGCGATTGCCATCGGACTCCACATTTCGGAACCCTGTCCGCCGCCGATAGCCATAGGGATCATACCCAAAACGGTTGTCGCAGTTGTCATCAATACCGGACGGAGACGACTCTTACCAGATGTCACCACAGAGTTTATCACCGCCATGCCTCGCTCTCGACAGAGAGTAATGTAGTCAATGAGCACGATACCGTTCTTCACCACAATACCAATCAACATGATTCCTCCCAACAAACTCATTACACTCAACGTACTGCCCGTGAAGAACAATGCCATTAAGACACCACTAAACGCGAACGGCAGAGAGAACATGATAATGAACGGATAAGTCAATGATTCGAACTGTGCCGCCATTACGATAAATACAAGGATAACAATCAGGATACCGAGTGTACCCAAATCGCGGAACGAATCCTGCTGATCTTCGTACGACCCGGAAATCTGAATCGTCACTTCACCCGGAAGGTCCATTTTATCAATCACCTTGTTACCGGCAGCAACTACATCTCCCAACGGAGCACCGGAGATTACGGCAGAAACAGTCACAATACGTTCACGGTCTTTACGTTCAATGGTAGGAGGCGCAAAACGTTCGACTACCTTTCCGACATCTTTCACACGAACAGATTGTCCCTGTGCATTGTAAATAAGGATATTCTCCAGACTCTCCAAACTTGTACGGAATTCCGGAGCATAACGCACCTTGATATCATATTCATCCCCATCTTCACGGTATTTGGAAGCAACTGCACCGTTGATACGATTACGCAAATAGTTACCGGCTGTCGCAAGGTTCAACCATGCATAGCCAGTTTCTCACGGTCGAAGTCAACCTGATATTCCGGCTGGTAATCGCTACGGCTGATGTTAACTTCAGTCACGCCCTTCACTTTCAGCAGTTCGCGTTTCAAACGGGCTGCCACACTGTCGGTCATCGTCATATCATATCCGTATACCTCAAAGTCGGCACTTGCCTGAGCAGACATACCTGTATTACTACCTCCAAGGATTACCTGAGCCTTACTGAACTCCGGATATCCTTTCAAGTCTTCACGCATTTCATCGCAGACAGCCTCCAGGGTAATGTCACGATCGCCCGGGTCCACCAAACTGATGTTGAAAGATATAATGTGGGAACCGTTGTCCTGCATGGAAGCCCATGTATTATCGGAGTCAGCCTGACCAACTGTATAGTTACATACTTTCATAATATCCTTATATTTGGTCATCCACTGATTCGTCAGTTTCTCCGAAAGTTCCTGCGCTATCTCTTTACGCGTACCAATCGGCAACTCAAGCTGTACGGCAATACGGGCATTATCCTGTGCGGGGAAGAATTCCGTACCGATCCCCTTTGCACACAGCAAGCTGACAATGAAGAAAGCAATACATCCCACGATAACAATGGGACGATGACGAACCGCCCAGTTCAACATCTTTGCATACCAAGTATCGAGTGCGTCCAGCGCCTTCTCTATCGGAGTGAAAAAGAGTTTGAACATCTTCGACGGTTTCTTCTGTAAACGGAGCAACTGCGAACAGAGCATCGGTGTCAACGACAATGCCGCCACGGTGGAAATAAACATGATCGCACACATCATCCAACCAACTGTTTGAAAAGTACACCGGACATACCGCTTACCATTGTCAGAGGGAAGAACACGGCAATCATTGTCAACGTAGAAGCGATTACGGAAATAGCCACCTCATTCGTACCGTGCACAGCCGCCTGTTTCGGATCGGAACCACGCTCAATATGCGTTGTCACGTTTTCGAGTACCACAATCGCATCATCCACCACCATACCGATAGCAATAGAAAGGGACGAAAGCGAGATAATATTAATCGTATTCCCGGAAATAGCCAGATAAATAAAGGAGGCAATCAACGAAAGCGGAATCGTGATACAGATAATCAAGGTTGCACGCCAGCGTCCCAGGAAAAGGAACACGACAATGACAACGAACAGCAAAGCATACATTACGGTTTCCGCCAAACTATCAATCGTGTTCAAGATATTGTCAGACGTATCGACAATCACTCCCAGCTTCACGTCACTCGGCAAGTTTTTCTGCAAACGGGGAAGTGCCTCTTCTACCTTGCGGGAGATTTCTACCGAATTGGCACCCGATTGTTTCTGAACAACAATCATAGCTCCCTGCACACCGTTGTTATAGGTTTCCTGCGCACGCTCCTCTACTGTATCGACGATACGGGCAACGTCACGTAGAAAGATATTGGCTCCATTATGCGTGCCAACCACTACATCTGCCAACTGGCGGGAATCATCAAACTCTCCTTCTACACGCAACGAATATGTCTCGCTACCGATATCGAAGTTACCCCCGGGAATGTTCTTATTTTCAGCCCCGATAATGGAACTGATCGTTTCGATACTCAAGTTGTATGCTTCCAGTTTATTGGGGTCACAGTATACTTGGATCTCACGCTGAGGTGCACCACTGATAGATACTGTACCCACACCGGGAATACGTGCCAAGGGATTCACCACGCGGTCGTCCAGAATTTTATAAAGTGCCGACTGGCTCTCTTTCGCCTGGACGGAAAGCAGTACGATAGGAATCATATCCGTACTGAACTTGAAGATAATCGGATTCTCGACATCGTCGGGAAGCTGTGAACTTACCATGTCAAGCTTGTCGCGTACATCATTCGTCAGGACGTCTATATCATTACCAAACTCGAACTCCAGTGTTATCAATGACATATTCTCTGAAGAACGGGAGGTAATATGTTTCAGGTTGCTCACCGCGTTCAACGTATTTTCCAACGGGCGAGTCACATTATTTTCTATATCCGAAGCACTTGCCCCCGGATAAGCAGTCATTACCATGATTGTATTCGTATCAATATCCGGATACAAGTCGATAGGTAACTTGGACAAAGAGAAAAGGCCAAAGATCACCACTGCCAGAAAGCAGAGGGAGGTCATAATCGGTTTCTTAACCGCACCTTCGTATAAACTCATATATTATAATGTGTTAAGGTGATAAGGTATTATTTTTCTACTTCTACTTCCACGCCATTCGCCAAACGTGCCTGACCGGCAACGACTACCTGCGAATTATTGGGCACACCGGATTTCAACTCATACTCCGTCCCCATACGTCTACCCAGCTCTACCTTATTATAAGATACTTTGCCGTCTTTGTAAACATACACATAACGGTCACCTGAACCGGCTTGCTTCACGATAGCAAGATCGGGAACAACGACATTGTCGGCCGTACCGAAGTTTAGCGTTGCACGGGCAAACATTCCCGGACGAACACGCTGATCTCTGTTGTCCAGCTTGATCTCTATCGGGAAAGTACGGGTTGCAGCGTCGATAGTCGGATAAATCAGGTTAATGGTACCTTTAAATATCTCGTCACCGTATACATCCAGTTTTACATCTACCGGCGCACCTTTCTTCACTTGCGTGAAGTAGCTCTCAGATACATTAATCATGAGTTTCACCGGAGTGATCTGTTCTACTACCAGCACAGGATTTCCACCGCTATACATATCTCCGTTATCATAGTTGCGGGCTGTGACAACCCCATTAATAGGACTTACTAAAGAAGTGTTTTCCAACAGATTCTTATAGGCTGTGCGCTGTACGTCGAGCTGCATTTTCGAAGCATCCCATTCTGATTTGGATGCACCGCCGACCTTGTACAGTTCGTCCATACGGTTGAATTCTATTTCCTGATTGTCCAGTTGCAATTTTGTCTGTTTCAGATTGGCTGCGTCCATTTGTACCAATTTCTGACCTTTGGATACACGGTCGCCCACTTCTACAAAAATCTGGTCGATACGCACAGGAGATGAAGGTGCGATGTTGTTCTTCGCTTCCGCCTCTACTGTTGCCGTATATTCCTGAATCTGGTCTACGGGACGGGCTTTCACATCGGCCACCTTTACTTTGGGCTTCTCAACCACGTGTTCCGTAGCAGCTTTATCTTTTCCACCCGTACATGAGCCCATAACCACGGTTAACAGCAGGCTACTAATTGGATACTTTTTTTCATATTCCTTAGTTGTAATTTTTTTAGTTGTCTATCTTTATTCTTTTCCTAGCACCTTATCGAGATCTGCCTTAGCAATCAGATAATCATAAATGGATTGGTTATAAGTGAGTTGAGCCTGAGTCAGAGATACTTGCGAACTGTTCAGTTCGAGCACTGTACCTTACCGACATCGTAGCGTTTGCCGGCAATCAGTACCGCCTTCTCAGCCTGCATCACGTTTTCCTTGTTACTGACACCTGCTCAGAGCTGGCAGCCATGTTGTTGCGGTAACTTACGATTTCCATATTCAGCTTTCTTTCCGTGTCAATGCGGTTCCAATCAAGTTGGCGCATCTGGATACGGGCAGATTTTACTTTCGTAAAGTTGCTTGCTTTGTACAAAGGAATGCTCAAGTTGAACATCAGGCTGGAACTATTACTCCAATTATACTCGAAGAAGTTAATATTCGGGTTGTACAAGGACTGATAGTTATATGAGAAACTCATCGACAACGTAGGGATAAAACTTGATTTTGCGACCTTCAAGCTCTTCTCCAACATTTTCATGTTCAAGTCCAACTGCTTCATGGTAGTGTTATTCTCCAATCCGACTTCTTCATCCTTCAGTTGATTGGCAAATACAGCCGTTTCATAATTCGTCAGACTGTCTTCTGTTTTAAGTTCTACGTCGGCGGTAATTCCCATTAACACTTTCAACTGCAACTTCGCCAGAGTCACCCCATTGGCTGCTGAAATCACATTCGGCTTAATGCTGCGCATCTGTACCTCGGCACTGATCTTATCATATTCACTCACTGCGCCTTGCTCATATTTGGCATTGACGATGTTAAAGTTGTCTTCCGCTAGTTTGTAGCTTCCCAGAAGCACGTCGTAGCTGTCTTGTGCGAGCATCAGTGATAATAGGCTTTACTTACCTGATTCACCAAATCCAGTTTGGAAGCACGCGACTTCTCTACTGCCAGTTCGATATCCGTCTTTGTCATCGACATTGTCCGATAGACAGCCGGTGCAAACAAAGGCAGGTTAATGCTTAGTCCGGCATTGGCGGTGTTCGTTCCGTCCTGCCCCATTTTGAACGACATATCGTTCAGCTTCATTTCAGCCGCTTTAATCGTATGGTCCAGCGAACCAGCGATGCTTGCTTCAGGCAGCAGACTTTGCCACGCTTCTTTGCCGGCTACTTTTTTCAAAGCAATTTCTTCTGCCGCCACCTTCATCGTAGGATTCTCATCCAACGCAATTGTTAAGGCTTTGTCCAAGGTTAAGGTCAGTGTGTCCTTCGCCGCTTGTGCGTTTTGCGCTTTTGCAATGCCAAATGCGCAAAGTGCAACAGTTGCCAGAAGTATCTTCCTACCTGTCAGTCTCTTCATTCTGTTCATAAAACTAGTTTCTAATTGATCTTTTAGTTGTTTGTCTCCGGAACCTCATCGGTCGCTTATTCTATGCGGTTCCTACGATATTCTGATATAAAATCTTCCAGTACTTTCGCGCCTTTCTCCGTAGAGATGCCGCGTATATAGGTAAACATAATAGACTCATACACCTCTATAAAGGAATATTCGTTGCATACATCTGTATTCAACAGCACATCGAACTGCTCGCGTACCAGCAAATTGACGATTGCAAAGTTGACATCCGAACGGAAAATGCCTTGCTCCACTCCCAACATAAAAAAGGACATGGTTTTCTCCGAATCACTCTCGCTGCGCTCTTTCATCATATTATATACCTTCGGATACTTCTTGATGTCTTCAAAAAAACGCTTGTTCGTCTTATGAAACATCTCAATACTCTTTTGGAATACGGCAAGTATCACTTCCAACACATTGTGGGACTGCTCATAAACTTCCTGTAAATACCGGTCTCTTTCTGCCTGCACCGTCAGTATACAATCCTTCAGCAACGATTCCTTATCTACAAAAACTTCATAAAGCGTACGTTTGGAGATACCTAATGCTGCTGCAATATCATCCATCGTAATACTCTTAATACCTTTTGTAGTAAAAGCCTCTGTTGCCGTTGCTATAATCCGTTCTTTCAACTCCGCCGTTGGGAAGCGTCTTTTCCATGTTCTGTCATCGTTCGTTTTCTATTTCATTATAATCCAGTTTTCTGTTTTCCCTTGCATCGGGAGGAAAAACGGAACAAAGATATATAGAAAACTCAATTAAGAAATCAAGTTTCCATTTATTTGTAGCCCATTTGATAAATATTATCATTCGTTGGACAGAAATGAAAACAAGTGTTAAGAGGAAATACGGACCAAACACAGCACAAAGATAAAGAGGAAGGAGATGCGAGGTAAAGTTTTATCGGTATCGGAAGGGGTACACCCGACAAAAGCCGGATAAATGTCGATTAAAATCGACACTCATCCGGCAACAGCAGTCACCATTATTAACGATAAGGTGGAAAAGGGTCTGTTTATTGTCAGTATTCAAACTTTGTCCTTTTCAGAAAAGCGACTGTTTTATGTATTTCTTTGTACATCACGATATCATCTTTCACAAAAGGTACTTCTTTCCGGCAGGTATGGAGGAAATGCTCCAGAAGCGGTGACGTTTTCAATGGACGGCGGAAGTCGATACCTTGTGCGGCGTTCATCAGTTCAATGGCAAGGATAGGTTCGAGGTTGTCCATTACCTTATAGAAAATCATAGGAAATGGTAAGCGGCAGGTCGTGGAAGTTACCGCCGGAGATAACTTGGCCTGCACCGGGACAAGTATGTAGCCACGGTCGTGAGTTCTCCGTATACCTTCTACAAAATCCGGATAAGGAGGTAGTGTATTGCCAAGAGTTATCTTCATAATAAGCAGAATTAAAGACTACAAACTGTAAGCAATACAGTTTGATAACTCTCCGCAATGTAGGAAAAAAGAAAGTAAAAGACAAGGGAAATGATGGATTTATTATCAGAAAGGTATTATACCTCATATATGGCGTACCGGAACCGCCTTATCATAAATCGTACCACAACCGGTAGCTATGGCAAAGAATCCTCTGCCCTATTTCTCTTGACTATCACGTAGTTTTAGCAAATAGTCGAATGTGTCTTTTGCCTCCTGGCTGTCTTCCTTCAGGTAAGCTTGTTTCCATTCCGGGTACTTATCCAATATTTGAAGCATCTTATCTTTTCCGAGAAATTCAATCTTGCCCGTTTCCCCATTCAGTTCATAACAAACGCGTTTGGTCACCAAGCTCGAAGCGGCAAGGGCGTCACCGATATTTCCTCCGAGTTTTACATCGTCGTCTTCTACAAAATTGCCACCGATAACTGATCCCAAAGGCATGGCACAGAAGTAGATATTCTTGCCTAACTGAACTGCCGGAGCATACCATGCCCCAAAACGCAGTTTCTTATAGCGCAGCTGCGACAGTTCAAATATAAATCTCCTTCTTCACTTCGCACTGCAAAACAACGTTTCTTCAAGCGGCGGCACATAGACTCATCATCGCCTGCCGTTATACGGTAGTCAGCCCCGCCTGTCAATACGATCTGATTTCTGGAACGTTTCTCCACACGTAGCACTGCTATGGTGTCTCCATTTTGAGCAAGCAACTCTTTCAAGTTGGAATAGATAATATTCTGCGCAATCAACGGGAGGCCAATCACGCTCATCAACAGCCATAAGATACATCTTTTTTCATAAGCCTTCCTCCTTTCCTTTCTAACGCCTTTTCGAGTGGAAAGTTATACATTTTAGCGGATAAATGCAAGGACAAAAAAGAAATATTGAAAAAGCATGACATTAACATCCAAACAACGGGCTTTCCTCAACAGCCAAGCCCACAGCCTCAAACCCATTATCCAAATCGGGAAAAACGGGCTCAATGACCAAATCAAAACCAGTGTGCGCCAAGCGCTAGATGCGCGTGAACTGATCAAGGTGACCCTCCTTCAAAATACGGATGAGAATATCCATGAAGTAGCAGAAATCTTGGAAGAGGAAATCGGTGTGGAAACGGTCCAAAAGATTGGTCGGATTCTCATCTTGTTTAAACAATCGAGCAAAAAAGAAAATCGTAAAATTTCAGCGAAGGTAAAGAAATTTAGGACATCGAGGAGAGCAAACCTATGGCAATTGAAACTATTGACTCCCTTTACCAAGGTAGAGTTAGAGCCAGAGATCAAAGACAAGAAACGCAAACAAGTTGGTATTTTGGGTGGAAATTTCAATCCGGTCCACAATGCCCATTTGGTCGTTGCGGATCAAGTGCGCCAACAATTAGGGTTAGATAAGGTGCTCTTGATGCCTGAGTATGAG
>ENA-OQCK01000217-OQCK01000217.1-human-gut-metagenome-genome-assembly--contig:-NODE-217-length-34134-cov-9.178081_pt1 | contig 34134 bp, 32 predicted proteins | sample MGYA00242498_ERZ504578 | MGnify/ENA primary metagenome ERZ504578 (study PRJEB26092, sample SAMD00036229) | human gut metagenome | host: Homo sapiens | study: EMG produced TPA metagenomics assembly of...
TGGAAGTTCCGGAGGGTGCTATCACGCATCTCACCCTTTCTGATGGTACTCAAGTTACGTTGAATGGAGGATCTAGCTTGACATATCCGGCCGAATTTTCCGATAACCGTGAAGTGTGCTTACAGGGTGAAGGATTCTTTGATGTCAGGAAGAAGATGGAGAGCCCGTTCATCGTACATACGAAGCAATTCTCGGCGAAAGTATTGGGTACCCGTTTTAGTTTCAAGCTTATGATACTGATCGCCAAGCCGTGTTGACCTTGGAAAGAGGTTCCGTGCAAGTATTGACGGATCATGGCAAGGAGAATATGATATTATCTCCTAATCAGCAGGTAATTAAAGATAGCCATACAGGTAAACTCTATTGCCATGAGGTGGATGCGGAAGATTATACGTGCTGGAAGGACGGTATTCTGGTGTTTAAGGATCAGACGTTGGCAGAAATCTCTACCATATTGGAAAGGCGGTTCAACGTGAGGATCGAGATAGACTCCGAGTCGATAAAGTATGATAAATATGTCGCAAGTTCCGGAAACACGTGAGTTTGGATGATATTCTTAAAAAGTTATCTTACCAACGCTCATGGACATATATTCAGAAGGATGGAAAAATCAAGCTAGTCAAGAACGTTTAATACTTAAATTCATTTGCCTATGAAGTGAAATCTGGAAAAGAGTGTAGGAGCCAAGCTATTTGAAATGACCTCTAGTTATTGTTAATATTTAAATTTATCTATCATGAAGAAAGACACAGGAATTCGTGTAAAGTATGGTGTTCCATACTTTATAGTTCGTGTTATGGCAATCGGCATGTTATTTTTAATACTAAATACGAGTAATATATTAGCTGCCACAGAGTCTCCGGTTGTTCTTGATTTATCTCTGAATCAGACTACTTTAGAACAAGTGTTCCGTGAGTTGGAAAAACAATCTGGTTATTCTATTATCTATAAAAGTAGTGAAGTCAATTTGAAAGAGGTTTTGTCTGTTGATGTCAGCAAAGAGCCACTCGAGAATGTCTTGAATAAGGTTCTGAGAAAACAGGGATTGACGTATGAGATAAAAGATGAGCATATTATAATCTACAAAGCGAAGGCGAACAAAGAGATCCATGCGGTAATAAAGCAACAAAATAAGAAAATTAGCGGGGTTGTAAAAGATGCCCAAGGAGAACCGATGATCGGTGTCAGCGTGCTGGAGGAAGGTACCAAAACGGGACGGTAACCGACTTTAACGGGAATTATGTGCTGGAAGTACAAAATGGAAAAGCGGCATTAGTCTTCTCTTATATTGGCTATGTAAGTAAGAAGGTGAGTATAGGGAATCTTTCGGTGGTTAATGTTGCATTGGATGAAGACGTTCAAAGGCTGGATGATGTTGTTGTTGTGGGTTACGCCATAGGAAACAAGCGTTCCGTATCTGGTGCTGTGGAGAAAGTAAAGAAAGAGGATATGAACTCGGGTGTCGTTACGGAGCCTTTGGATGCGGTAAAGGGTAAGGTCGCTGGTGTTGTTATCAGTAATGTAGGTGGAGACCCTACGAGTGATATGAATATCCGTATCCGGGGTACTACCTCTCTATCCGGAGGCAATGATCCGTTGGTTATCATCGATGGGGTATTTGGAGATTTAAGTATGTTGAACGCCATCTCTCCTTCCGATATAGAGTCTTTGACTATCTTGAAAGATGCTTCGGAGACGGCTCAGTATGGTTCACGGGGTGCGTCCGGGGTAATTGTCGTTACGACTGCCAAGGGTAGAGCCGGTTTCGCTCAAATTGAATATAATGGTTTATTCGGTGTTAATAAGGTTTATAAGAACTTGGGAATGTTAACGGCCGATGAATGGCGTGCCGGTGCGGTGGCTATGGGATTGAGTACGAATGATATGGGAGCGAGTACGAATTGGTTTGAGGAGGTGGAACGTTCTGCCAGTCTTACCCAGACCCATAATCTCTCATTTACGAGCGGTAATGATAATTCCAATCTAAGGGCCTCTCTCGGTGTGATCCGCCGTCCGGGTTTGTTGAAGAATTCTTCTTCCAATAGTTATACGGCCAAAGTGGACGCAAGCCAGTATGCTTTCCAGAAACGGGTGAAGTTTGATTTAGGCATGTTTGGATCACGTAGGGAAGGCGATCATCAATTGATATGTACCGTACGATTTATTCGGCGGCAGCTTACAATCCTACGTATCCGAACTATAAGAATCCGGAAACGGGTATCTGGGATGAGGATAAGACCGCGATCGAGGTATATAACCCCTTAGGTATGTTGGAGATCACAAATAAGAAAATAGCCTCTCATGTGAACGTGAACGGACGTGTAAACGTGGAGATCATCAAGGGATTGAACTTGACGGGATTCGGTTCGTATACTTACTATAGCTTGAATGACCGGCGTTATATCCCGAATGATATCCAACAGGGTTCGATGAACGGGAATGGACAGGCCTATTTGAAATATGCGGAACGAAATGACTTGATGGGAAATCTCCAATTGAATTACGCAAGGGAATTCGGACGGCATAGCATTAACGCTTTGGCTTTATTGGAGGCGCAGACACAGTCTTTGTTCGAGTCTTCCACGAAACCAGCGGTTACGAGACGAATTATTTTACCTATAATAACTTGAAAGCCGGTGCTAACATAAGTTGGGGTGACGCTACCTCTAATGCTACCCGTTTCGCTTTATTATCTTATATGGCACGCTTTAATTATATGTATGATAGCCGTTACGTAGTTACGGCGAATGTCCGTCGCGACGGTTCTTCTAAATTAGGTTATGGTAATAAATGGGGATTCTTCCCGTCGGCTTCTGTCGCTTGGATCGCCTCGAACGAGGCTTTTATGAAGTCCTTGACTTTTATCGATAACTTGAAAGTGAGAGCCGGATATGGCGTGACCGGTAATCAAGATGCGATCGATCCGTATCAATCCCTCTCCTTGATGGCTCCGAATGGAACGACCTTGGTGGATGGATCGGCTACGACTACTTTCTATATCGATTCAAATCCAAATCCGGATTTGCGTTGGGAAAAGAAGTATACGTTTGATGTGGGCGTGGATTTAGCGATGTTCCAATCCCGTCTTCGCTTGACAATGGATTATTATGCGTCTACTACGAAAGATATGTTGTACACTTATACCGTTCCGGTTCCTCCGTTCGTATATACGTCTATGCTTGCGAACTTAGGAGAAATGACCAATAACGGCTTTGAGGTAGCGATCAGCGGCGATATCATCAAGAAAAAAGATTTCTCATTAACCGTGGGTACGAATCTGTCTTTCCAGAAGAATAAGCTTAAATCATTAAGTGGTACATATATGGGGTCAGAGTTTACGACTAGTAAATATATCCAAGTATCGGCGGTGAACGCTCCTAGCTTAACCCAGTATGCGGGTGTTACTTACTTGACGGAGGGACAACCCTTAGGCGTATTCTATATTCCTCATTGCAACGGATTGGTAGAGAAGGAAGATGGTAAGTTTGTTTATGATATCGCGGATCTGGATGGCGATGGCAAAGTGGACTTATCGGATAGCGGTGACCGTTATATAGCGGGTCAAGCGTTACCAAAGGTATATATGGGTGGCTTTGTTAATATGCGATATAAAGATTTTGATCTGGCGGTTCAATTAAATGGGGCGTTCGGGCATAAAATCTATAATGGTACAAGTTTGACGTTTAATAATTTATCATTGTATCCAACCTATAATATATTGGATGGGGCGTTGGATAAGCGGATATACGACATCAAGATTTCTGATTATTATCTGGAAAATGGTAACTATGTTAATATCGAGTATATTACGTTAGGTTATAATATTCCCGTCAAGAAACTGAAGATTGAGAAGTATTTAAAATCCTTGCGTTTGGCGTTCTCTGTTAACAATGTCGCGACCATCACAGGTTATTCTGGTATGACGCCGCTTATCAACTCGGCGAATGTGGCGTCTAAATCTTCTGTTTCGGGTACGTTGGGTGTGGATGATAAATTGATTTATCCGTTGAGCCGTACTTATTCACTCTCACTGGGTGTTAAATTCTAATTGTTAATCTTTTAATACGTATTGTCATGAAAAAGTATTGGTGAGCTCCATGCTGATTTTAGGTGGTTTATTCTCCGCTTGTTCCGGATTTTTGGATGAGGATCCCAAGAGTAAGATACCGGAAGAAGAAGCTTATAAAAGTGAGAAATTGGTGTATGTAAATACGATCGCTACGATTTATACCTCATTTGGGAATCGGTTATATGGAAGTACGGATAATGTGCATACTTTACAAGAGTTTTCTTCCGATGCTTGGATATTGCCGGGAAGACAAGGCGACTGGGTAGATGGAGGTAAATGGCAATCCTTGTTTTTGCATAATTATGGTCCGGGTAACGCTACGATAAAGAGTACTTGGAATGCGCTATATACGATTATCGGTAACTGTAATACCTCGATCGATAATCTGGAGACCTTCATTCAAGCGGGTGGGGAGAGCTATCTGCAAGATTATCAATATGAGGCTCGTGCCGTGCGTGCGATTCTGTATTATCATTTGGTCGATTTATTCGGTCGTGTACCTCTGGTTACTTCTTCGAAGACTGTGATGGCGGATGTGAATCAATCTTCGAGAAGCGAGGTCTATCAGTTATTGTGGATGAGTTGACGGATTGCATTCCCCATTTGCCCAGTGGAAAATGCCAGAATATGGCAAGTATTATGGCCGGGTGACCAAGGCTGTGGGGTATATGGCGATGGCGAAAGTCGCTATTAATAGTCCTATCTTGTCAAAAGATGATTGGAATGATGGTTCTTTGGTGGGTGGTATCGCTAAAGTTGCGCCGTATGTAAACCAAGCGGGCAAAAATATTAAGATCGCGTTGGATGGTACGACTCGTGACGCTTGGGAGACGGTTCTTTATTGTCAGAAACAGATAGAGAAGGAGGGATATAGTCTACAACCCAACTTCTCCCAGAATTTTTCCAAGACAAACGATAGTTCGGTAGAAAATATCTGGACTCAACCGAGTGATGGTACTACCTATAAAGTGAGCGATTATAATCCGACTCGTACATTACATGCGGCCCACGCATCCGCTTATGGCTTGCAAGGTTGGAATGGTGCCTGCGCTACCGTAGAACAGATGAAAGTTTTCAAGTACGGTACGGATGAACAAGATCCCCGTATGGATATGACGTTCTTTTATGGACCGGTGTTCGTGGATGGCAAGCCGATAGATGCGGGTTTAGGCGATGGAGCTCAGTTATGCTATAACCCAATGGATGTGGTTGTTGATTTTAAGGAGGATGTACCGAACCAGATATTAAAATTTGCGGGAGCCCGTATGTCTAAATATGAGGTGGATAATACGACTTCTTCTTATTTGAATCATAATAATGATAAGGTGTTCTGGAGGTATGCAGATGCCTTGTTATTGGCGGCTGAGGCGAAGTCCGTATGGGACAAAGCGGTGATGCGGAAGTGAATGAGATTCGTGACCGTGTACAAGCCGGACAGAAAAGTAACGTGACTTTGCAAGATATCTTGGATGAACGCATGTTGGAATTCTCTTATGAGGGGATGCGCCGTCAGGATCAAATACGTTTCGGGACTTATACGGAACCTACGACTGATCGTTATGCGGGAGTGCATCATAATGTCGCCACTGGCGATTACGTAGTGGATAATACCGGTTTTACAACCGTTTTCCCGATCTACTTCTGTGCTTGAGTTAAATACGAAATTAACACAAAATCCGGGTTATTAATTCTTTAAATTTAGAGGATATGAGATGTAAGTATTTATTGTTATATGGCTATTGGCTGTCTTACCATTCTCGCGCAGGCCGGATATAAAAAGATAGCGAATGGTATATTGGTCAGCTTGCCGGAAGGCGAGCTGAACCAATCGAAAACGGTTCGTTTGTTGGTTGTGAATGATGAGGTTATTCAAGTGACGGCAAGCCCGGAGGCTAAGATTCAGGATAAGCAGAGCTTAGTCCGTGTCGCTCCGGTAAAGGCCCCGGTAAAATGGAATGTCGAATCGACTTCGGATTCCGTATTTCTGAATACCGGCAAATTACGTGCGGCCGTCAGTCTTGTTACGGGAGAAGTGACATTCTATGATATGTCGGGTAAGCTAATATTGCGAGAAAGTAACGGTGGACGCAGTTTACGCCGATAGAGGTAGAAGGTCGCAAAGGCTATACGACTCGCCAGCAATTTAATTCACCGGAAGACGAGGCTTTCTATGGATTGGGGCAGCACCAGTCGGATGAATTTAATTATAAATCGAAAAATGAGGAGTTGTATCAGTATAATACCAAGATATCGGTGCCTTTCGTGGTTTCTTCCAAGAATTATGGTGTCTTATTCGATAACTATTCTTATTCCCGGTACGGTGATCCACGCCCTTATTCGAACTTGGATATCTTTAAGTTGTACGATAAGAATGGGAAAGAGGGAGGTTTGACCGCTACTTATTATAAAAATAATGGATTGGAGGTCTTTGCGGAACGTCAAGAGTCCAGAATTGATTACGAGACCCTGTTTACGCACCAACCTCTTCCGAAGACGTTTGATTTTAAGGGAGAGACGTTTGATAAATTCCCGGAAGGATTCCGTTTCAGGAACAGCTTGGTCGTTTGGGAAGGTGAGATCGAACCGAAAGAAAGTGGTGTTTATCATTTTAAGTTATTCTATGGAGCGTATACGAAAGTCTTCTTGGATAATAAACTGGTGGTAGAAGAACGTTGGCGGCCCTCTTGGAATCCTAATAGCGTGAAATTCACGGCCGATTTGCAAGCGGGAAAGAAAGTCCCGGTGCGTATCGAATGGCGTGAGGGAGCCGGCTCTTATATTGGGTTGAAAGTATTGTCTCCTCGTCCGGAAGAAGAAGTAGGGCGATTGTCTATGTGGTCGGAGATGGGAAATGATATAGATTATTATTTTATTCATGGTGATTCGATGGACGAGGTAATCTCAGGCTATCGGTATGTCACCGGTAAATCGCCGATCATGCCTGCTTGGGCGATGGGCTTTTGGCAAAGCCGTGAACGGTATAAAACGCAAGATGAGATATTGACGGCCTTGCGTGAGCTCCGAAAACGTAAAATGGGTGTGGATAATATTGTCATGGACTGGCAGTACTGGAAAACTGATTCATGGGGAAGCCATGAGTTTGATCCGGCACGTTTCTCTGATCCGAAAGGTATGGTTGATGCGATTCATGATTTGAATGCCCGTTTCATGATCTCTGTTTGGCCGAAATTTTATCCTACCACAAAGAATTATAAAGAATTGGCAGCTAACGGATGGGTTTACCTGCAAGCGGTTAAGGATAGCATCCTTGATTTTGTTCCACCTGGATTCGTGGCTACATTTTATGATGCTTATGCCCCCGGTGCCCGTAAGTTATTCTGGAAACAAATGAATGATAACCTATATCGTTTGGGAGTGGACGCTTGGTGGATGGACGCTTCCGAACCGAATATTAAGGATTGTACACCGATGTCTTACCAAAAGGCGTTGACCGGCCCGACAGCTTTAGGCCCTTCAGCTCAATATTATAATACGTATGCGTTGGTGAATGCGCAGGCTATTTATGAGGGGCAATTGAAGGAAAATCCGGATGATCGCGTATTTTTGTTGACTCGTTCCGGATTCGCTGGCCTACAAAGGTATTCCACCGCTTCTTGGAGCGGAGATATCGGTACTCGTTGGGAGGAATTGAAAGCTCAGATTTCTGCGGGGTTGAACTTCTCAATCTCCGGTATACCTTATTGGACAATGGATATCGGTGGCTTCTGCGTGGAGAACCGTTATCGTACAGGACAGCTTATTTATGACAAGACCGGTGTTGAGAATGGCGACTTGAAGGAATGGCGGGAACTGAATGCCCGTTGGTATCAGTTTGGCACATTTACCCCTTTGTACCGTGCGCATGGACAGTTTCCATTGCGTGAGATTTATAATATCGCCCCAGAAGATCATCCGGCCTATCAGACGATCTTGTATTATAATCAATTGCGTTACCGCTTGATGCCTTATATTTATTCGTTGGCAGGTAAGACGTATTTTGATGATTATACGATTATGCGTCCATTGGTGATGGATTATGCCTCCGACTTGGCTGTCCGGGATAATTCTACCCAATATATGTTCGGCCCCTCTATGATGATCGCCCCGGTATATACCTATAAAGCGACTTCCCGTGAGGTGTATTTCCCGAAAGGAACGGATTGGTATGATCTATATACGGGTAAACGTTATAAAGGTGGCCAAAAGCAGGAGGTTGAGGCTCCATTCGAACGTATGCCGATATTTGCTCCGTCAGGTGGTATCTTATTATATGGTCCGGAGATCACTTATGTAAATGAGAAAAAACCGGAAGTGATAGATGTCTATATTTATGCCGGAAAGGATGGCTCCTTCTATCTATATGAAGATGAAGGTACGAACAATAATTACCAGAAAGGAACTTATTCGAAGATCGATTTTAATTATAGCGATGCGACGAATACTTTGACAATCGGTAGTCGTGAAGGCTCTTATCCCGGGATGTTATCAGAGAGAACTTTCAATATTATTTACGTAAGCCCGAATGCTCCTGCGGGATGGGATAATAAGGGTAAGCCTGCAAAGGTAATTGAGTACAAAGGTGAACAAATTTCTGTCAAGTTATAAGATTCTTTAGACTGAAACGGCCTCCTCCGCAATTTCCATGATAGTATAGCGTGAGGGGGCTCTATTTATAGTCTCAACGCATACTTAATCCTTCTTATGCATAATTGGTGATTTCCCCGTGTATCGAAATAATCGTGTTTTTAAGGAGAAATGTGCGGATAGAATGGGAAAATAATTATCTTTGCTACAATAACTTGAAAAAATATATATGGCAACAATCACTTTAAATATAGATGACTCTTTGTTACATAGATATAGTAACAAGATGAGATTGGAAGGAAAGGCTTTGAGTAAGTGGTTAGAAACAATGTTGACCCGGGAGCTTATACGGGCAAAAGATGGGGAAAACGATGTGTTTTCGACTGACTTAATTATAGACAGCTTCCATTTGAAGGGGCCACATAAAGAAGTGCCTGCTGATGATATGGGAAAAGGAGCAATAGCATCCGCAAAATTCATTTAAAGGGAACAAATCGGATGAGAGTGTTTGTAGATACCAATGTGTTGCTAGACATGATATGTCAGCGGGAAGGCTTCAAAGAGGATGCTGATACTATCTTTAGATATTGTATAGAGGATAAACTAAAGATTGTCATGAGTGCTCTCACCTTAATCAATGCGAATTATACGGCTCATAAATACGGTTATTCTTGGGATGAACTTCTTGAGGTCTTGAAGCGTATATGCGGTTATGTTGAGATATCAACGATAGACGATGGAATATTTATGAATGCTTTGTATTCCAATAGCTCGGATTTGGAGGATGCCGTTCAATACTACTCCGCAAAAATGTCGGGGGCGGATTATATTATTACGCGGGATGTGAAAGGGTTTGTAAATTCAACTATAACAGTATTGACCCCTAAAGACTTTCTATCTGTTCTTTAATCGTAGATTTAGCGTTGAATTCCCGTATAGTACAGATCTTATTTTTCATGCTTGCCTAGCCCCATCAAGAATTTAAATAGACGAGAGAAACTTTTCTCTTCTAGGGTATAGGTATCAGCTCCGGATTTTTTACTTACTAGACATTATTTATCCTTTATAGGTTGTATATCCGGAAAAAGAAGTATATTTGCTGTGATCAACATTTTAAAACCAGAAAGCAGAGTAGAATACCTGCTTCTATTCGGTTGCAGGCATTTTTTTGCCTGTAACGATCCGATATGACGGTTCCGTACCCCCGTGGAGTGCATTAATGTGCCTCCAGCTTTCTGGTAAAGTGTTGATCAACGGGTCAGGCGGGACCGTTCTTTTTTCCGCCTGCTTACAACTAATATATTATGGAAGAGGAAAAGATCTATTCCGTAACTGAACCTGTCGGTTCAGAGCAAGACGCTCCGGTTTCGAACATGGAAATGTTGAGTGATGTATTTTTTAAGGAAGAGGCACGACGCTTGAAAGAAGCTTTCTGTTTTGAGAGAGATGCGGATGACCTTGATTATCTGAACCATCAGTTGCAAAGCGTTAAAAATCTGTTGGTAGGTCTAAAACTGCCGTGGATACAAATAGCACCAATTTTGTACAGATGTATGGCCGTTTATCTGCAGCGTCCCGATCAACATGTAAGTAATATGAAAGTTCGCTACCTGTCAACGCAATTGATGGATGGGGTTTTGCTTTTATCCCAGAACGGACGGCTCATCAATGACTTGCTCATGTTTTTCGACTGCCAGCTTAAGGATATTCAACGCTTGCGGGAAGAGAAGTGTGAGGAAATGGAGAATGTGAGATTGTAATACTATATTTGCAGCTCATACATACTTGGTTGTAGAGACGGGGCGTGCCCCGTCTCAGCACCGACTGATAGTATCTTTAAGTTGCCATTTTGTTGGGTTGAGACGGGGCACGCCCTGTCTCTACAATTGGATGAAAGGGCTTATGCGTGTTCCGGTTAGAATATCAATGTGACAATTTGTAAACTGAAGTCCTTGAGAATCGATTATTTCGGGCCAAAGTACGTCTCGCTCCTAAAAACGAAAGAAAAAAACAGCAATCGTCTATCCGCTAGTGACTTGTTGGAAAACGGCCTTTTATTCTAGCGAAATTAATTCATCCTATCTCATATCTTATGCCTTATGGCCCAGTCGTTAGGGGACAACAATGCCCATTATAAGGTAGTCATATCGCCCATTATGACCATATGTGTAGCCTATCGTGACTATATGTGTGGGTTTACGCCTGTACAGGCGTGGGTGAACGGGACTATATGTGTAATCTAACGAGGGTATCTTATCGAAAAACGGGTCTTTTTGTGTGGAAAAGGCGTATAAATGCCTGCTTTCTCCTTCATGTTCTCGTTTATAGAGCTTTTCTAAATAAAGGTGATGTTATATAAAAGGGGTTATTACTGATAAATAGTTAACATTCCTTGGCTTTTGCTTACGTCTCTGTAAATAGGGGAAAGTGAACCATTATATTTCCGGCTAAATATAAGGTGAAGCATTTCCTATCAATAACTTTCATTACCTTTGCGCCCGCTAAAAATAAACAAATGAGATGAAATCTACTTTATCAATTTCTTCCTTATCCAGACAAGTCCTGCTTCGGGAGACACGGGACTATTTAATGATCGCTCTTGGGATGATCCTTTACGGTATCGGATGGACCGTTTTCCTTTTGCCGAATGACATTACGACAGGTGGAGTGCCGGGTATCGCTTCCATTGTTTTCTGGGCTACGGGATTTCCCGTTCAGTACACTTACTTCCTCATTAATGCCGTCTTGCTGATGCTTGCCTTGAAAATATTAGGTTTTAAGTTCAGTATCAAGACGATCTTCGCCGTGTTTACGCTTACTTTTTTCTTGTCCCTTATCCAGGAGCTGACAGCCGGGATGCATTTATTACAAGATCAACCGTTTATGGCATGTGTGCTGGGAGCCTCCTTCTGCGGAAGTGGTATCGGTATCGCTTTCTCCTCGAACGGTAGTACGGGTGGAACGGATATTATTGCCGCTATCATCAATAAATACCGGGATATAACGCTGGGACGGGTCATGATGATCTGCGATATGATTATTATCACCTCCAGTTATTTCGTGCTAAAGGATTGGGAGAAAGTGGTATATGGTTTCGTAACGTTATATGTTTGTAGTTTCGTGCTGGATCAGATCGTGAACAGTGCCCGCCAGTCCGTGCAATTCTTTATCATCTCGAAGAAGTATCAAGAGATTGGTAAGGAGATTAATGCGTTGCACCGAGGGGTTACGGTGATCGATGCTACCGGGTTATATACGGGGCAAGAACAGAAGATGATGTTCGTGCTCGCTAAAAAACGGCAATCCACTACGATTTTCCGTATCATTAATGATATTGATCCGACCGCCTTTGTATCCCAAAGCGCCGTAATCGGGGTTTATGGGGAAGGATTCGATCATTTTAAACTAAAGAAATCAAAGTAGAGACGGGGCACGCCCCGTCTCATCCCCTCAAAATAGTAACTAGGGTTGCATGATAACTTCTACCCGGTTACCCTGTCCCAAAAGCTTTTGGCGAATGCCTTTATCTTCTCGGGAGTCAGCGCCTTAACAATCGACTCATAATCCGTATCGGTATCAAATCCTTTATAATAATAATCATCCAATACGTTCAACCAATAGCTGTTCTCCTGCAAGACTTCCGCATGACGTTTCAGCAGGTTATCCTGTGTTTTCTTGAAATCTTCTTGACGAGGGCCTACCTCGGAAAGCCGTTTCAACTCATTGCGGACAATTGTGTTCATCTGCTCCCACTTAGCCGGGTCCGTATCGAAGAATATCTGTAATGTCGTTCTTCCTTCCGGGAAAGGTGAGATTCTAGCGGATACACCGACGCCATACGTTCCTCCTTCTTTCTCGCGTACCTTCTCGTAATATACCAAGTCCATAACTTGTTTCAATGCGGTAGCGGTGATGATATTCTCCAGATTGTACTCCATTTGTCCGGTATAGAGGTTGGCTACCGTTACTTTCGGGATTTCCATGGAGCGGTTGAATCGATTCATATAGTCTCCCTTACGCATCGATGGAACCTCCGCCGGATTTCCCTTCTCAATTTTTCCTTGAGATGGCAATGTCGCTAAATACTGCTCTATATACGGACGGATACTATCGATCTGGATATTACCTACAAACGTGAATACGAAACCGGAAGCATCCGAGAAGCGTTCCTTGCGCATCTCCATGATACGAGGATAACTGATATGTTCGAAATCTTGTGGACGAAGACGTGACGCACGAGGATTATCTCCGTAAACCGCTTTAGACAAAGAGTCGCTGAAAGCGACCATCGGATTTAACTCCATATTCTGCAATTGCGCTTTTGTCCGTGTCTCGAAAGATGCGTAGGCCTCCTCGTCCATGCGGGGAGCCGTGAAGCTAAGGTAAATTAACTCGAATAAGGTTCGCAAATCGGAAGGAGCGGCCATTCCGTTCACGTTCTCACTATCTTGACTGAGCGATAGGGCGCAAGATACCTTCTTTCCGGCCAGACGCTTACTTAGATCCGTGGCGGAGAAATTACCCAATCCACCGATCTCGATCACGTCATTGAAAACTTTTAAGTTATCAATATCCTTCGTGCCGAATAAAGTGCTTCCTCCCGGGCTGGTAGCGGTCATGATGATCTCGTCCTTCTTGAATTCGGTAGGCTTCAATACCACCTTGATACCATTGCTTAAGGTAAATACTGTCGCTCCGAAGTGCTGGCCGGTCTTTGTCTCCGTGATCTGGCCCGGGGTCGGCAAGGTCGGGACTAAAGGCTCGTTGGAGACAGTTTCCTTATAAGGCTCTACCGGCATCTGTCGTGCTTTGAGGAACGTACGGAGCAGGTTCTCCTCGGTCGGGTATTTTATACCTTCTTTATCCGGTCCGGTTAACCCGATCACGATATTATCCTCTCCGATCATATCTTGGATATATTGGTTGACTTGCTCTACCGGGATATTCTGGCGATCTGGTTCAATAGCGTGTATTCCATCTCAATGCCCGGGATATAACCGCCGTTGGTGAAATGATTCACATATTCACGAACATAAGCGTCGTTTTTTTGGTTATTCCGCTCGTTGTAAGCGGACTCGTATTGTTTCAACACGTTGATGCGTGCCCGTTCATACTCGGATGGCGTAAGCATATTGTTTTACCCGTTGGGTCTCTTTGACAAGCGTGGTCAGTGTGGAATCGATCTCGCCTTCCTTGGCAAGAGCGGCTACGTCCATGCTCCCTTGCTCTTCGCGATCATGAAATTATCATCGTCGTAGGCTTGGGCATAGATAAACGGAGGATTCGCTTGATGTAAGATATCATCGAAACGCTCGTCCATGATCGACGCGCATATTTGCTGGATATAGTCCTTTACCAATCCGGCAATCGTACGATTCAAGTCGTTGGGTAATTTATCGTGTTTATAGAAGATATAAAGGATCGTATTGGATGCCTCCTTGTCTTTGGCGATCGAGATCAGAGGTAGATCATTGTCGGAACCGATACTTGTTCCCGTTTTGCGGGTTGACCGGGGCAGGGACATCGGCGAACATCTTTTTGATCGTTGCCTCCACTTGATCTACATTTACGTCTCCCACGATGATAATCGCTTGCAAGTCCGGACGATACCATTTTTTGTAGTAAGCCCGCAACTCGTCCGGCTTGAAGTTCTCGATCACGTCGATCGAACCGATCGGCATCCGGTTCGCGTAACGGCTTCCCGGGTACATCTTGGGTAGTTGCTGCTCCCATAGACGAGTCTGGGCATCCTGTCGGGTACGCCATTCCTCACGGATGACCCCACGTTCTTTCTGGATAGCCGAGTCGGTCAAGGCTAGGAACCCGGACCAATCGTGAAGGATCAATAAGCAAGAATCAACCACGCCGCTTTTGTTGACAGGGGCGTTGGTAATCATGTAGACGGTCTCATCAAAGGAGGTATAGGCGTTGAAGTTTTCCCCGCTGCGCATACCTACACTCTCGATATATTCGTCCATCCCGTTATTCGGGAAGTTCCTACTGCCGTCGAAAGCCATATGTTCCAAGAAGTGAGCCAAACCTCGTTGATTCTCTTCCTCTAAGATGGAGCCTACGTTTTGGGCGATGTAAAAGTCTGCCCGGTCTTTGGGCTGATCGTTGTGACGGATGTAGTAGGTCAATCCGTTACTCAATTTCCCGTATCGAACCTTTGGGTCGATCGGAAGTGGTTCGGGTTCCTGCATCTCTTGTGCCATCACTTGTGTGAAAGCGACGAAACAAAGCAGGATTGCCGTTAAGATAGAATGTCTTTTTATCATATTTGTTTCATTGATAGTGAATCTAGATCACAAAACTAGCAAAAAATCATAGAAAGAGGCCCTTATGGCGAAAAAAGGAGTATCCGATGCGGAATACTCCTTTCTATCAAGATGAAACAGACGGGGGGCTGTTTAATACTCAACTATTTTATTAACACTTGAGTGATAAGGTTTGTTTAATATAATTCTAATCTATTCTATATAATTTATAGGGGAATGGAACGTTAGGTATTAAACGTAAATGATTACCTTTGCGGCCGACTGCCCGTGTGGGTATGCAAGTAGAAACAATTAATTATCACACTTATACAAAGTATGGGAAAGTACAAACTAATCAACAACGTGTTGGGGTGGGTCGTTTTTTTGATCGCTTCTACCGTTTATCTGATGACAATGGAACCCACCGCCAGTTTCTGGGATTGTGGTGAGTTTATCTCTTCGGCATACAAATTGGAAGTAGGGCATCCGCCCGGAGCTCCTTTCTTCATGTTAACAGCCAATTTATTTACGCAGTTCGCCTCGGACCCTTCCAAGGTGGCGGTAATGGTCAATACGATGTCCGCCCTCTTTAGCGGCCTGACGATCTTATTCCTTTTCTGGAGTATTACTCATTTGGCTCGTAAGATTATCGTGGAAGACGATAAGACGATGTCTCTGGGACAGATGATTACGATCATGGGTTGCGGTTTGGTAGGTTCTTTGGCTTATACGTTTAGCGATACATTCTGGTTTAGCGCCGTGGAGGGCGAGGTATATGCTTATTCTTCCTTGTTTACCGCCTTGGTATTCTGGTTGATCTTGAAATGGGAAGAAGCCGCCGATCGTCCGCATGCCGATCGTTGGATCGTGCTGATCGCTTATTTGATGGGTCTGAGTATCGGTGTCCATTTGCTGAACTTATTGTGTATCCCGGCTATCGTGCTGGTATATTATTATAAGAAATTCCCGAATCCTACGATGAAGGGTACGCTGATCGCTTTATTGGTGTCGTTCGCTATCGTGGGCTTGATGATGTATGGTGTCGTACAAGGCTTGGTTGAGGTTTGCGGTTATTTCGAGCTGTTGTTTGTCAATACGTTCGGTATGCCGTATAACTCGGGTGTATATGCGTTCGTGATTATCTTGGCGGCTTCCTTGATCTGGGCGATCTGGGAGACGATGCAAGACGAGATCCATCCGGTGCGGATGAAGATATCCTTTATTCTCTCGATCGTATTGTTGGGTATTCCGTTTATCGGTAGTGGTTACGTGATCGCCGTGATCCTCACGGCTGCCTTGACGGCTTATTTGTTCATGAGCAAGAAGGTAAATATCAAGATGCTGAATACGATCTTGGTCTGCTTGATGGTAATTGTAGTGGGTTATTCATCCTATGCCTTGACATTGATCCGTGCGACAGCCGATACGCCTATGAACCAAAACGCTCCGCAAGATATCTTTACCTTGCGTACTTATTTGGCTCGCGAGCAATACGGTAAGACTCCGTTGATCTACGGCCAGACCTATGTCTCTGAGGTGAAGCGTGAGAACCAAGGCGGTACTTGCGTACCTGTATCGAAAGAGGGTGAGCCGACTTGGAGCCGTGTCATTAAGAAAGATAAAAACGAGAAGGATCATTATTATATCTCTCGTTACGATACGGAATACGAATACGTGGATGAGTTGAGTATGCTTTTCCCCCGTATGTATAGTAGCGACGGACGTCATGTGGCTGCTTATAAGGAGTGGGCACAAGTGAAAGGTACACCGGTGAAGTTCAACCGTTGTGGTGAGATGGTGACGGTGATGAAACCTACATTTGCCGAGAATTTGCGTTATTTCTTCGCTTATCAGCTGAATTTCATGTACTGGCGTTATTTCATGTGGAACTTCTCCGGACGGCAGAACGATATACAAGGTAACGGTGAGGTCTCGAATGGTAACTGGATAACCGGTATTCCGTTTATTGATGAGGCTTTAGTGGGCCCGCAAGAGGATATGCCGTTCGATATTATCAATAATAAGGGGCATAACGTATATTATATGTTACCGCTTCTATTGGGTATCTTGGGGCTTCTATTCCAAGCTTATGCCGGAAAGAAGGGCATTCAGGGATTCTGGATCACATTCTTCTTGTTCTTTATGACGGGTATCGCGATCGTGCTTTACTTGAACCAGACGCCGTATCAACCTCGTGAGCGAGACTATGCGTATGCCGGATCATTCTATGCGTTCTGTATATGGATCGGTTTCGGTGTGGCGCTTGGCGAAAGGATTGCAGAAGTATGGCAAGTTATCTCCGGTGATAGCGGGTTCTGTCGCTACGGTACTGTGCTTGTTGGTTCCTATCCAGATGGGTGCGCAGAACTGGGACGACCATGATCGCTCGAACCGTTATGTTTGCCGTGATTTTGGTGCGAACTATTTGGAATCTTGCGAGCCGAACGCTGTCATATTTACGAATGGTGATAATGACACGTTCCCGTTGTGGTACGCACAGGAGGTGGAAGGTATCCGTACGGATGTACGTGTATGTAATACGAGCTATTTGCAAACCGACTGGTATATCAACCAAATGAAGAAGCAAGCATACGAATCCGATCCGCTTCCAATCTCTTGGCAACCGGAGGATTATGTGCAAGGTACTCGTGATGCCGCTTATGTATTCCCGATGACGGATAAGTCGATCGATCTGAAGACCGCTCTTGATTTCGTTCGTAGCAACGATCCGAAGTTTAAGAAGATCCCGGGTATCAATCAAGAATTAGATTATATTCCTGCGCAGACATTGACGATGGGGGTAGATTCCGCCGCGGTTATGGCTGCCGGCGTGATCGATACCGCTAACTTGCCGTATTTGCAGAAAGAGATGAAGATTGACTTGAAAGGCAAGGATGTCTTGGGTAAGCAAGAGTTGATTATCTTGGATATGTTGCAGACGAATGACTGGAACCGTCCGATCTATTACGCAATTACCGTAAGCCCGGATCAGTTCGTGAAATTGGATCCGTACTTCCAGCAGACCGGTATGGCTTATCAGTCGTTCCGATGGAGACACAGGGAACTGTTCGTTCGATCAATACGGAGAAGATGTATGACAACGTGATGAATAAGTTCAAATGGGGTGGTGTCAATACGCCGGGTGTGTACTTGGATGAGAATGTAATGCGGATGTGCAAGAGCTATCGTATCGCATTGTTCAGCAAGCTGGCTGCCGCTTTGGTCGCTGAGGGCAAGAATGAGAAGGCACTGAACGTATTGGATAAGGCGATGGAAGTATTGCCTCCCGAGAATGTTCCGTTGGATTATAGCGCTCTTTCTTTAGGTGAGCTGTATTACGAGTTGGGCCAGAAGGAGAAGGCGGAGATGGTTTATAAAGGTATAGCGGACAATGCGTTGCGCAGTATAAACTGGTATTTCCGTTTGCGTCCGGGGCAATTATCATCTGTCGAGAGTGATTTAGGTCATAACTTGGCGGTTCTCCAAGAGGTATTGCGTGTGAGCAAACAATACAATCCGGAGTTCGCTAAGCCTTATCAAGAGGAATTTGATAATTACCGTATGGCGTACGGATCAGTGGCAAAAGACTAACAAAGTATGTTTATAGAACAACCGCCTTGGTTTTACAGGGCACTGTTCCCGGGGGTAACTTGGCGAATACCGGCAGAGAAGAAGTGTGTGTATCTCACCTTCGACGACGGCCCGATTCCCGAGGTTACCCCTTGGGTTTTAGATATATTGGATACGTATGGGATCAAGGCTACCTTTTTTATGGTAGGGGATAATGTACGTAAGCACCCCGAGGTCTTCCAGATGGTGATCGATCGTGGGCACCGTGTCGGTAACCATACGTTCAACCATATCCAAGGTATCAAGTTCTGGACGAAGAATTATTTGGCGAATGTGGAGAAGGCAGCCGAATATATTCCCAGCAATTTATTTCGGCCTCCTCATGGCATATGCGTTTTCCGCAGGTAGTATGGCTTCGCGTCATTATCATATCGTGATGTGGGACGTGGTCACCCGTGACTATAGCCTCATATGACTCCGAACGGTGTCTTCAACGTGGTAAAGAACTATACCCGTAATGGTTCTGTTATCGTCTTCCACGATTCCTTGAAAGCCGAGCGCAATATGCGTGAGGCAATGCCCCGGGCTGTCGAATGGCTCTTAAAAGAAGGCTACGAGTTTAAAGTTTTTGAATAATGGGTATCTCCCAGTTTATAAAAGATAAAGCTATGGAATTAGGCTTTTCCGCTTGCGGTATCGCTGAAGTAGCGAAGGCCGGGAGCGAGGAGGCTTATTTTGACCAATGGATCGCAGAAGGCTACCATGCTGGAATGAAATACATGGAGAATCATCGGGAAATTCGTCTCAATCCGGATGGCTTGGTGGAAGGTGCCAAATCAGTTATCTCAGTAGCCTTGAATTATTATCCGAAAGTTCTCCGGAATCCGGCGGAACCTTATATCTCGTATTATGCGTACGGAGAAGATTATCACGGGGTCGTAAAGGATAAACTTCGCCAATTATGGAAAGCGATAACCGAGCATCATCCCTCCAACAATGAGGCCCGTGTATTCACGGACTCCGCCCCTCTGTTAGAACGTTATTGGGCTTGGAAAGCCGGTTTAGGATGGATCGGAAAGAATACGAATCTAATCATCCCGGGCAAAGGCTCTTTCTTTTTCCTTGGGGAGATCGTGACAACTTTGGTAGTCGATACCTATGATTCCCCCAAAAAGAATCACTGCGGTTCCTGCATCCGCTGTTTGAACGCTTGTCCTACCGGAGCCTTGGAAGGGCCGAAACGTTTGAATGCCCGTAAATGTATCTCTTATCTTACGATCGAGCATCGTGGAGAAATCCCTGTTGAGCAAGCCGTCCTTTTAGGTAACCGCGTCTATGGATGCGACACCTGCCAAGCCGTTTGTCCTTGGAACCGCTTCGCTATGCCTACGGCAGTAGCAGCCTTTCATCCCACCCCTTCTTTGCTCTCCCTTAAAAAAGACGACCTCAAGGCATTGAGCCGTGAGGATTATAATCGTATCTTTGCGCATTCGGCGGTGAAACGCGCCAAATATGAGGGATTATTACGAACAATACAATATCTAAAAGACTAAATTACCATGAGAAGAACATTTAACTTCTTGCTTCTTTTCTTCCTGTCGGTGATGACGGTAATGGCCGCTCCCGGAGATTTACAAGAGAAGCTTGCCGCCCTAAAAGGAATTAGTGGCATTGAAAAACTTCAATCCGATAATTATCCGGAGAAATATGTAGTACGTATTACACAGCAGGTCGATCCGAAAGACCCCGCCGCCGGAACATTTACGCAACGGGTTATCGTAGGCCATGTAGGTTATGATCGTCCTACCATTATCGTGACCGAAGGATATGGAGCGGCTTATGCGCTCAATCCGAAATATCAGGAAGAACTATCTAAACTATTGAACGCGAACTTAGTGTTTGTGGAGTACCGTTATTTCTTGGAGTCGACGCCGGAACCTAAAAACTGGGATTATCTGACCGCCGAGAACTCTGCGTACGATTTACATAACGTCCGCAATACATTCAAGCAGATCTATCCGGAAAAATGGATCAGTACCGGTATCAGTAAGGGGGGACAGACTACAATGCTTTACCGTGCCTTTTTCCCGGACGACGTGGATTTCTCCGTTCCTTATGTCGGTCCGTTATGTAAAGGCGTAGAGGATGGCCGCCACGAACCTTTCTTACGTAAGGTAGGTACGAAAGCGGAACGCAAGAAGATACAGGATTTTCAATTGGAAGTCTTGAAACGTAAGTCCGATATGCTCCCTTTATTGGAGAGCTATTGTAAGAATAAGAACTTGACATTCCGTATCCCGATGCCCGAGGTATTGGATTATTGCGTACTGGAATATTCATTCGCTCTTTGGCAGTGGGGAACTTCGGTAAGTACGATCCCTTCCAAGTCTGCGACGATCAGGCACTCTTCGACCATCTGATGAATATCAGCGGTCTGATTACTTCGCCGAGAACCAGCCGAATATCTCTTTCTTCGTACAAGCCGCCCGTGAGCTCGGTTATTATGGCTATGACGTAAAACCTTTCAAGAAATACCTTACGATCGATAGTGCCCACGGATACTTGAACCGTATCATGCTTCCCGGGGAACTGGTCGATAAAGTAGACTTCCGTCCGGCTCTGTACCATAAGATCTATAACTTCTTGAAAGACAACGATCCGAAAATGATCTTCATCTATGGCGAGATCGACCCGTGGAGCGCAGCCATGGTTCCCGCTTTCAAAGGCAAGAAGAACGAGCAAATCTATATCCAGCCCCGAGGTAGCCATCGTGCCCGTATCGGCAATATGCCGGAGGATATGAAGGAGCAGATCCTTACACAGATGAATAAATGGCTGGCCGAGTAAAAATAGAGTAGCCTATTTTTTCCCTATAAATCCCCGTATTATTACTTATCGGTTGTAATACGGGGATTTGTTATGTATATTAAGATATTTCTCGTATATTACGCCCTATTAAAAACTAGATGAAATGTTTACCGGTTCGATGATGAAGTTGAAAAGCATATTATATGGGACGTTACCTTTTTACTATACCAAGGTGTTTGAGCCCTCTTCTCCTAAATTAGCGTATTATGATTATTTTCGAAAAAGAGGATATACACGTTATCCTTATGATTTCGCTGCGGAATATCTGGAGATGTCGATTGCCGTTCTGTGGGATAAGGAGAAAGAATTGCCTTATGTGATGCACCGGGGAAGTAAACGATTATATTTTCCGAGAGAGTATAGCACATCTAAGATCGAGAAATGCTATCGGGCTTTGTTGATCGAGCAAGACGTGAGGCATCCCCATCATTATGCGGATTCCGTGGAGGAGTTTAGGGGAAAGACACTCTTGGATATTGGTTCCGCTGAGGGATTTACCGCTCTGGATACCATCGAGGTTACCCGTTTTGTTTATCTTTTTGAATATGAGGATAAATGGATCGAGGCGCTTCAGGCTACTTTTGAGCCGTGGAAAGAGAAAACGATGATCGTAAAGAAATATATTAGCGATCATGACGATGACGTTAATGCTGCTTTGGATAATTTCTTGAAAGACAAGTCTCGAAAAGATATCTTCTTAAAAATGGATATAGAAGGTGCGGAATGTATGGCTTTACAGGGCTGTATGGAATTATTCGCGAAAGCGATCACTTGGATTTCGCGATCTGTACGTATCATAAAGAAACTGATGTCGTCCAAATCCCGGCTTTTCTGGACCGGTTTAACTGTTCCTATTCATTTACCGATGGCTATATGTTCGTAAAACATAGTTTACGCAAATGCCTTGTCCGGGGAAGTTGTCAAGCTAGTTCCTGATAACTTTGAATCGTCTCCTTGCTGCCTTATTACCCGATATTCGTTACCTTTGCGAAAATATATATGTGGTATGAAAGAATTTAAGGTATTGATATCAGCTCTTTTCGTCTTGATACTTATGCCTGCGGCGATAAGCGGGCAGATGAGAGGATCGTTTCCGTGACGATTGAGCCGCAACGGTATTTTGCGGAGAAGATAGCCGGAGATAAATTTAAGATTAATTGTGTGGTTCCGGCAGGGCAAAGTCCGGAGACGTATGATCCTACACCGCAGCAAATGGTGCAGGTGGGTAAAAGCCAAGGCTATTTAAGGATCGGATCGATCGGGTTCGAACAGGCTTGGATGGATAATATCCGGAATAATAATCCGGGACTCAAGGTTTTTGACCTGTCCGAAGGAATTGATTTACTTAAAAGCCCCGAGGAAGAAGAGGAACATGATCACCACCACCATCATCATCATGGAGGCGTCGATCCGCATACGTGGAGCTCTATCTCTGGAGCGAAGGTGATTGCCAAGAACACTTTGGATGCCTTTGTGTCTTTGGACCCGGAGAATAAGGAATATTACCAAGCGAATTATGAACAACTGACGAAAGAAATCGGAGAAACGGAAAAGACCGTTTCCGGTTTGTTACATTCTCTTGACAATAAGACATTTATTATTTACCATCCGGCCCTGACCTATTTGGCTAACGAATATGGCTTGACCCAGCTTTGCATCGAGATGGATGGAAAAGAACCGTCTCCCGCACAATTAAAGGAACTGGTCGAGACCGCACGGAACATAATGCGAAAGTCGTGTTTATCCAACGGGAGTTTGACCAGAAGAACGCCGAGTTGATCGCTAAAGAAACAGGTTGCCGTCTGATCCCGATCAATCCGCTGGATTACGATTGGGGTAAGGAAATGATTCATATCGCAAAATCGTTAGCCGATGGACAAGCTGATTGAGTTGAGAGAGGTTACCGCCGGATACGGTAATAAGATCGCCTTACGTAACGTAACGCTGGATGTGTGGAAAAATGATTTCTTGGGAATTATCGGACCGAATGGCGGCGGGAAAACGACGCTTTTAAAGGTGATACTAGGTCTATTGCCTCCTATTTCCGGAACGATTCGTTTTTACGATGAAAATGTAGAGGTTCCTTCCTTGAAGATCGGTTATCTACCCCAAATGAGCCAGATCGATAAGAAGTTTCCGATCTCCGTACGGGAAGTGATCTCTTCCGGTTTATCCGCGGAGAAACCCTTGTTCCGTCCATTCAATAGATCCCAGAGAGAGCGTGTAGAGAGGTGATCGTACAGATGGGATTGGAGGAGTTGGCGGGCAGGGCCATCGGTGAGCTTTCCGGCGGCCAGTTGCAGCGGGTCTTATTGGGGCGTTCTATTGTCTCCCGTCCGCAGGTATTGATCTTGGATGAGCCTAATTCGTATGTGGATAAACGATTCGAGTCTCGTTTTTATCAGCTCTTGGAAGAGATCAATAAAGAGAGCGCTATCATCTTGGTTTCCCATGATATCGGTACGGTTCTGGCGATGGTGAAAAATATCGCTTGCGTAAACGAGACTTTGCATTATCACCCGGGAGCGAATGTCTCCGAGGAATGGTTGGGCGAGAAATACGCTTGTCCGATCGAGTTGGTGGGGCATGGTGACTTGCCGCACCGAGTCTTGAGGAAACACCAACACGAATAATTCTTTTTCACGAATAACTCCATTTTTATGATACCACAAATCATTTGCTGGATAAGCTTGCCGGAGATCGGTTATATCGTAGGTATTGCCGTAATCCTGTTCGGATGTAAGGCGTATCGCAAAACCCTTTCATCAGTAAGAAACAAAAGATTCTTTGGATGCTGACGATCCTGTTCTTGAATTGGATCGGGTTGTTGTGGTATTATTATACGTTTTATATGAAAGAAAAATGAAGGACAGAAAGATATTGATAACCGGAGCGAGTGGTTTTATCGGCGGTTTCTTGGTAGAGGAGGCGCTTCGCCGTGGCTATGAGACGTGGGCGGGTATCCGTGCAGGTAGCAGTAAAGCGCATCTGCAAGATAAGCGGATTCATTTCATCGACTTGAAATATGGCGATCAGGAAGCGCTTACGGCTCAACTCTCAGACTTTGCCCGTGAGCATGGGGCATGGGATTATGTGATCCATAACGCCGGGTTGACGAAGACATTGGATAAGCGAAACTTTTTCCGTGTGAACGCTGAGAATACGCATCGATTTATCGAGGCTTTAGCCGCCGCCGGTTGCAAACCGAAGAAATTCCTCTTGATGAGCAGCCTAAGCAGCTATGGGCGAGGCGATGAGAAGACTTTCCGCCCGATACGCTTGGACGATCCGCAACGGCCGGACACGGCTTATGGCCAAAGTAAGCTAGAGGCGGAGAACTACATCCGTAAACAAACCTATTTTCCTTACGTGATCTTGCGGCCTACAGGAGTATACGGGCCGGGTGAGAAGGATTATTTCATGGAAATACAAAGCGTAAAGTCGGGACTCGATTTCGCCGTAGGCGCTATTCCCCAGCGAATCACGTTTATCTATGTAAAAGATTTAGCGACCGTGGCCTTCCTTTCCCTTGAGAAAGAGGAGATAGAGAACCGGCATTATTTTGTAGCCGACGGAGATGTCTACACGGATGAGTCTTTTGCCCGTATGATACAAGATATCTTAGGAAAGAAGCGGGTATTGCATGCCCGTATACCGCTGGGATTGGTGCGTATCGCTTGCCACTGTTCAGAATGGATCGGTAAGTTGTTGAAGAAAAGTATGACGCTAAATAGTGATAAATACATCATCTTGAAGCAGCGTAACTGGATTTGCGATGTCACGCCTCTTCAAGATGATTTAGGTTTTATCCCGGCCTATCCTTTACGTAAAGGCTTGGAAGAAAGTATCGAATGGTATAAAAAGGAGGGGTGGTTGTAAGAATCACTCCACCTTCTCGATCTTACCGGAGCCCATTACCTTTTTTTGGATATCTTGGGGATCTCCTTTGTATTTTACGGAACCGCTACCGGCTATCTCTGCCTTGATTTTGTTTACGACAGAGGCTTCTATGTCTCCACTACCGGCAATCTTGCACTCAAGCTCATCCATGGTACAATCGAAAGCACGTACTGTACCGCTACCGGCGATCGAGAATTCAGCTATGCCTACGGTTCCCCCTAGAACGATCGTGTTAGACCCGGCCATATCCCCGTTTAATTCCTCACAATACACTTTATGGCCAACGAAATCTCCGCTACCGGCGATCTCTATCTTTAGGTTTGTAAAAGAGGCCGTGTCGTGGAATTGGATAATCCCGCTACCGGCTAATCCTGCCTCGAACTCCTCGGCTTGTAGAGGGGAATTTATATTTACATGGGTACTGCCTGCCGCCGCTAGTTTCTTTAGATTGCGGGAGTTGGCCGTAACCATGAACTCGGTCGGACGGAAATTCGTATGTTTCCTGAATTCTTTTTTCGGACGGATCTTAAGCTTATGGTTCTCTACATTAAACTCATATTTCTCGAAGATATTCCGGTCTGTCTTTATTTCCAAACCTTCAGGAGCGTCGGATTGCGTGTAATTCACGACCATGCCTCCTCCCTCTAACTCAAGACAGTCATACTCGGAAACCGGGATGTTTTCCGTGGTGATATTGCCGTCTCCTTTTATGGTTTGTGTAGGGATACAGCTGCTTACTAGAAATAAGCCACATATAAGGAATAAAAGTGATATCTTTTTCATCTAATTGATTTTTGGGATGATTAATCTGCTTGTTTGATTTTTCCGACACCGGAGGCGGATTTCTGCGTATGCTCCGGATTGCCTTTATATTTAACGCTTCCCACACCAGAAGTGCTAGCGTCTAATTTCTGGGTAGCGTTCACTTCCATTCCTCCTACACCTGAAACTTCGCATTCCAGATCCTCAACGGGGCAATCGAACGCATATACGTGCCCTACACCCGATACGGAGTATTTGCCTTTCTTGATGTTTCCATTCAAGTAAATATTGCCGACTCCGGATATAGCTACCTTGAAAGTATCACAAGATAAATCAGCTAATTTCACGTCGCCTACGCCACTGATATAAAAAGACGTATTTGTCAGTTGTAGCGGTTGATCGGCGATAAAGTCGATGCTGCCACTGATCCCCGCTTCCTTCAGGTTCTTGGAACTTGTGTTCAATACCAGATGGGTCGGACAGATCTTCTTGCCGGATTTAGCCTTGATGATTAATTTGTGATCCTTATTCTCTATATCCAATAAGTCAAACAAATTCTCGTCCATGCTGATCTCCAACGAGGAGGCGCCATCTGTTTGGGTGTAATTACATATCGCACGGTTCTTCTTGTTGAACGGATTGATGCCTTTCGCCGATTCGATATTGGACCCTAGATGTATTTCCTCGAAATCATCTACTTGAATGGTGCGGGTAACAATATTCTTGTTCCCATTGATACCTTTTCGAGCATTCTTACTGATACAACCTGTCGTAGAAAAGATCACCAGCAGACATAGGTATATAATTCTTGTTTTCATTCTTTTACTTCTTCTACGGTACCTTTACCGATTATTCTCTGTTGAACTGCTGTCGGGCCTTTATAACGGATATTTCCTTTACCGACTACGTTGGCCTTTAAATTATCGGTAGCATGTACTTCCGCTAAGCCATTGCCTGTTACTTTGCAACTTAGCTGAGGAACCGCTAACCCAAAAGCGTGTATATCACCACTGCTGACGATACTGTAGTCTCCTTCTTTCGCATTACCTTTCTTGATCGTTATAGAGCCAGAGCCATCGATATCACATTCGATCTTGTCGGCTTCCAGATGATTGACAACCATATTTGCGCTACCGGATACATTCAAATCCAGTTTACCGACCGTAACTGTCTCTTTCAGTTGCACCAAGCTATTGGCGTTCGCCTTAATAACGGTCTCGTCTCCGGTAAGCGGACTGTTTACCATGAAGTTGGCATTTCCGGAAACTTTTGCGGCGGCAAGCCATTTAGAATTCGTCTTTACGATAAACTTCGTGAAATGATCTACCTTGCTCCTTTGAAAGCGATGGTTAAGACACGATCCTTCACCTCGATATTGACATAGGGATGAAGATTCTGGTCTACGGTAACCTCCACGGTGGAAGGATCATCGGATTGCTCGTAATTGAAATCAATTACGCCATCCACCTTAATCTCGTTATAATCGGCGACAGAAATCTTTTTCGAGGTCAATTTACCATCGCCTTTTACATGATCTGCGGCCCAACCGGTAGTGACCCATCCTAGGAAAAATACCATTAATAAGATAGCCTTTGTTTTCATAAGTATCGTTTTTTGTGATTCTACTTTTTAATTTAGACTCTATAAATAAAGAGTTGGTTACAAAAATAGCAAGAAAAAGCTACCGAATATCACATCCAGTAGCTTTTTTAAATTGATAATGTGTGTATTTTAAAATAATGTGTGTGTTCGATCAATTCGCACCTTGGATGGAGCCAGAGCCGGACTTTGATTTATTCACGTTTGCCGGGCCTTTATAGCGGATGTCTCCACTGCCCGAAACCGATAGGTTCATGTTATCTTTGGCATAAACACGGGCATCTCCACTACCGCTTACCGAGCAACTCAAATCATTGACAGATAAGTCGTATGCTTTTATATCTCCACTACCAGATACGGAATAGCGGGCTTCGTCCGCCTTACCTTTCAAGGTGATGTCTCCAGAGCCTGAAACCTTGCTGGTAAGATTCTTGCAGTCCAAATCTTCAAAAACCAGATCGCCGGAGCCGGATACCGAGAACTCACCTAATCGTAATTTCACGTTATGTGGGAACTTTACGTCGCTGGAGCCGGAAATCTTGATTTCCAGTTGATCCTCGGAAAAAGCGTTCTGCGCCTCAAAATCCATCGGGCCGGAAGTCTTTAAGTATTTCAGAGTCTTCGAGCTTCCTTCGATTACATACTGGGTCGGTTTGATACGGGTCCCGTCTTGTATGCGGATAGCTAACCGTCCGTTATTGGATTTGATCGAGAGGAGTGGGAATAGATTCTCGTCGATCGTAATTTTCAAGGAAGCGCTTCGTCCATGCGTATATTTGAATACCGGGAATTTCTTGTTGCTTCTATTTCCCCAAAAATTATTGCCGGAATATTCGATATTTCCACCCAGTTCGATCTCGCTATAGTTATCTACCGATACCTCTTTCGTAATTATATTCCCATTTCCTTCTATTTTACTAGCCTCTGCCATGAAGGCACAAAAGATGAGGGCTATTACCGCTACTAATTTTGTTTTCATCGTTCGTATGTATTAAATGTTTATTTGACTTTGTTGATCGAGCCGGAACCCATGATAGACTTACTGATCTCCGGATCTCCTTTGTAATGGATCTCGCCACTACCTACGATATTAGCATCCAAGATTTGCGTGGCATATACGCTGATCTCGCCGCTGCTGGCGATATTACACTCTGCTTTACGTGCTTGGCAGTCAAAGGCTTTAATCTCACCACTTCCCGCGACATTGAATGAGGCACGATCTACGGTTCCTATTACCTCGATTTCCCCGCTGCTGGCGAGGCTGCAAGATAGGTTGTCCAGCTGTATATCCTTGGCGATGATATTTCCGCTACCGGCCATGTTACATTCAAGCTTGTAACCTTTTACGGGGCCTCTCAACTCAACGTTTCCACTACCGGCCATATTGATCTCCATCCGGTTTACTTTCGTCGGTTTGCTGATAATGAAACTGCCGGAACCTACCGTATTCAACTCTTTTAGTTCCTTGGAGTTGGATTTTATCTTGTAGACGGTCGGCCTCAAGTCGTAGGAGTTATTATTAAAACCTTTCTTGATAGATTTCGGATAGATCTTTAACGTACCGCCTTCTACTTCGGTCACGAGGTAATCAAATAAGTTCTCATCGATCGTTACGGATAGATAAGGCGCTTTATCCGACTGTTCATACTCAAAATTAGCGGAGCCGACGAACGTAATCTCGTCGTAATCGCTAATCTTTATCTCCCGGGTTTCCGGATTTCCATTTCCATCGATACGTCGGTCGGCGGCGAATCCGCAAACTGCGATCATCTGTATGCAGAATATAAAAAGTGATACTCTCGTCTTCATCGTCTTTAATTTTTTAGGTTCTTTTCTTAATAGACGAGTGCGGGTTATAAAGGGTTGCAGAAACAGATGATTTTTTTAATTTTGCATCAAGTTAGATTTAAAGAAAGGAATATGAAGACACTTATACACACGGACAAGGAACAGATCGAATCGATTATCCGTCAGAGCGATGTTTGCTTTGTGGGCATGGCGGATACAGATGGAACGCCTTATGTATTACCGATGAATTTCGGTTATAAGGATGGCGTGATTTATTTACACTCGGCGCAGGATGGACGAAGCATCTCTATATTGGAACGTAATCCGAAAGTCTGTATTACGTTTAGTATTGACCATGCCTTGGTTTTCCAGCACCCGGAGTAGCTTGTAGCTACCGTATGCGTTCGAAGAGCGTGATCGCTTGGGGAAAGGTCGCTTACGAAGAGGATTTCGACAAGAAGGTGGAAGCCTTGGATATTATCATGAAGCAATATTCCGATAAGACTTTCCGTTATAGCGATCCGGCGGTCCGTAACGTGAAGATTTGGACGGTAGATATAGACGAGGTTAGCTGTAAGGAATTTGGCGCTCCTCATAAGAAATCTTATTAAATCAATAAATGATATGAAAAAACTACTTCTTTTATTCGTTCTATGTCTTTGTTTTCCGGTGGTTGACAAGGCTTGTACCTCCATTATAATCACTGGAAAGGCTACTCCCGACGGGCGTCCGTTGATGTGGAAACACCGGGATACCGGCGCTCCGTATAACCATATCGGTTATTTTGACGAAGGTGGCTATCGTTTTCTGGGGCTGGTAAATAGCGATGATCCGGAGGGAGCCGTGTGGACCGGAAGCAATGAGACGGGCTTCTCTATCATGAATACGGCTTCTTATAACTTGAAAGACGATGATATAAAGGAGATGGATCAAGAGGGAAACTTGATGCGAAAAGCCTTGAGAGTCTGTAAGACGGTGCAGGATTTCGAGCATTTCTTGGATACCTTGCCTCGCCCGATGCGTGTGGAGGCTAATTTCGGAGTGATCGATGCTTATGGTGGCGCGGCTTATTATGAGACGAATAATGAGCGATATTATAAGAAAGACGCGAATGATCCGAATCTGGCGCCGGAAGGTTACTTGATTTATACGAATTTCTCTTTCGAGGGGCGTACGGATGAAGGCAAAGGGTATGTACGTTATGAGAACGCGAAAAAGATCTTTAAGGAAATGCGGGACGGAGGATTTACTCCTCAGCGTATCTTTCAACAGGCTTCCCGCTCTTTTTATAATAGCTTGCTGGATATCGATTTGATGGACAAGGGACAAAGTCCGAACAATCGTACGGGTTGGTTTGTGGAGCAGGATTTCATCCCTCGTCTGGAAAGTACGGCCTCTATCGTAATCCAAGGCGTGAGATCCGGCATGAATCCGGAATTGACAACGATGTGGACTGCCTTGGGATATCCTCCTACCTCTGTCGCTATTCCTCTTTGGGTGAAAATGGGAAAGGAGCAAAGCGCTTTAGTTACTTACGACGCATCCTATAAAACAGCCCTATTAGATTGGTATTCTGTTCAATTACAGAAGAATGTCTACTCCATACATCGTGGTAACGGCCAAAAGTATTTGCATTGGCAACTGTTATGGAATGATGACCAATCTGGTTATATCCAACAGCTTCGTGCGGTAGAGAACCGGATTTTCGATTTATTCGACGCTCATAAGACGGAGTGGGAGCAAAATGGATTGGATACAAAGGAAATACAACGGCTGTATAAGGAAGTTGATAAGCTCGTAAATAAAGCCTTCTTGGGGCTTCAAAAATCATAACCATAAGGTATTTTGTTGATAGTGAAAAATACAGTAAGTATTTAAAATATACGTATTGATAATGTCTTTATAATCAGATTGATAAAAAGTTGATGATGTTTCCGGAAAAACATGTACGTGTTTTCGGAAACACGTACGAGAATTTGTGAAAACACGTACGTGTTTTGGGAAACAGATAATGAGGTTTTAAATGCATTTGGAAAAATGTACAATAACTATGTGGAAAATAAGCACTGTATCCCTAAGAGATATACTTCATAGGCCAAGGAAGTAGTACTTCTCGTGAATTCCGATTGTGCGCTTAGGAAAACTTGTGCAGTTGGCGTATTTCAAAAAGTTACGTATATTAGCGGTCTGAATCTAATATGAAAAACATGAGAAAACTATATTATTTAGTGATGATAAGTGTGGCTTCCATTTTGACCGCATGCGAGAATCGATCGGAAGAGTGGGACGTGGTGGATTTCGGAAACGATTGTACGGTTGGCTTGCAGGAACATTTGGAATGCAGATTCATTCCTTTGGAGACGAAGGATAGCGTGCTGTTAAAAGATCTCTACCGGGTTTGCTGGGTGGACGATCGTATTTTTGTATTCGATAGAGTGATGAGATAAATGCGCTTTTTGTATTCAGTGATCAAGGAAATTTTATTACTCGTGTAGGCTTGCGGGGACAAGGGCCGAAAGAGTATCTTTATCTAACTCACTTTTTCGTGGATGAGAAAGAGCGAATCTTGACATTGGTGGATTTTGGTGGGACGGCCTTATTGCGTTATGATCTGGATACCTATCAATATATATCCACGCAAGATGTAGCTGATTATTTTGTGGACTGCGCCCCTTTGGATAAGGAGAATTGGATTTGGTATTATCCTTTGGGATTTGCGACACCGCAAAGGGAAAACTTCTATCTGAAAGCCGCGGACAGGAAAGGAGAGCAAGACGCATTGTTGGGATCGGCTTATTTCACGTCCGGCCATACGATCAATGGGAGCAAGACGTTGCATGCCTTTGCTGGGGATTGGTATGCGCATTTCCCCTTTACCCCCGAAGTGTGGAAAGTGAAGGACGGGATGTTGGAGCCTGCTTATAAAGTTCGCTTCGGAGATAAAAGTATGCCTCCTATCGAGTATGTCAAGGAGAAAGGGAGAGGCGGGAGAGATTTCTCTGGCGATCTGTTTCGCTCCGGCTATGTAAATTCTTTTGGGCTGCTGGAGACCGAACAGATCCTGCATGCGACCTATATGTGCGATAAGGTAACTTACTTCGGATTTTATGACAAGGATAGGAAAGAGGCATTCTCGTATGCGTTCCCCAACTTCATAAGGGCTACGGGGTTGACAGGCTTTTACGGTATTTGCGGAGTGTATAAAGATTATTTTATCGGGAAGATCAGTTCGACGGTGCTGTTGCGTAATCAGATACATTATGAGGATTTGAGACGGATAGCGGAGAATCGTACACAGGACGATAATCCGATCTTATGTTTATTTAAAATAGAAAGGTCATGAGAGTATTGTATGGGATTATTGTATTCTTCGCTTTGTTTCTTCTCGCTTGTTCCGATGCGGAAAGAGAAGAAAAACGGCTGGAGGGAAATTTGTTAATGAAAGGGGATTCTGGTGTATGCTATGATGGGATTGGTCTTACCGAGTCTTATTTGGTGTTGTTGGCTCGTGGGTGTGATACGATCATTCAAGTATTCGACAAAGATGATTTGTCGCACCTGCATGCGTTTGCGTTGAAAGGATATGGTGCCACTTATTTCTCTAATCCGGAGTTTATGAAGTCAAATACAAAAGAACCCGCCGGAAAGGATGAGTTCTGGATCGTGGATAACCAACTTACATTTAATAAGATGCAGGTGCTGGCGGATTCTTTGCGTTTTGATCGGAAATATATACTAATACCCGAACTTGTTCCCTCTACGCATTATAATGTCACCACGAAAGAAGTTTATGCGGTTCCGATCGTAGAGAAAAATGTTTATGGTCCTTTCTGCTATGCGAATCGGGAAGAGGGAATTTATTGGGTGGAGCCACCAAAAGTAGCAAGAACGTATCGTTCTTGTAAGCACGTCGCTTATTTGCCTAATCTTTGTGTGAATGAGCGGCAAAACAGTGTGGTTGCTGCCTTGCGTTTCTTCAACCAAATTGATTTTTACGATTTGAAGGGAACTTATCAAAGGAGCTTTACGTATGGGAAGGAGCCTATCGTGCCTTTACTGAAGAAGAATGATACCCAAGTGGATGTTCTTGGAACGACAAAATGCTTTATCGATATATTCGGTACGGATCAGTATGTATATTGCTTGTACGATGGTTCTGCGGATTTTTCGAATTTATCCACATTGCTGGTTCTTTCTTGGGACGGCCAATTAAAGAAACGATTGAATTTTGATCGTTCAATAAAGAGGATTGCCGTAGACCCTTCCGATCGTTTTCTGGTCGCCTTGGCTCTTGATGAAAGTGGAGCATTGGATGTGGTAAAGTATTCGATATGAAGATTATTTATTTGTAACTCTATCAGGCGGATGGGCGTAAGTTGATAAAGGTTGGCGTGGAATTTAGCGCTATAGAACGTAATATTAGTCGTTGGCTGTATTTTTGATGCTTCTTCGTGAAGGTGTTCTCAAATAAAATACTATTTTTGCGCATTATAAAGAATATTCCGCAAATAATGGATATACAGAGGCATAGTAGCGTATTGGGCGATACGGTGGAGAAGCTGTCGGATGAGGCATCGTATAAACAATTGTTCCATGCGTACAGGGATGAGGAGGCGCTGCCCTCGGGCGAGGTGCTGAAAGAGATCATCGATCTATGCCGTGCGATCCTGTTCCCCGGTTATTATGGGAATGCCCGTATCAGTAAACAGACGATCCGTTTTCATACGGGCGTAAATG
>ENA-OQCK01000218-OQCK01000218.1-human-gut-metagenome-genome-assembly--contig:-NODE-218-length-33994-cov-3.028907_pt1 | contig 33994 bp, 42 predicted proteins | sample MGYA00242498_ERZ504578 | MGnify/ENA primary metagenome ERZ504578 (study PRJEB26092, sample SAMD00036229) | human gut metagenome | host: Homo sapiens | study: EMG produced TPA metagenomics assembly of...
ATCCTGGAACGCTACAACGAATATCCGTTTACCATCGCTATCTTCAAAAAGCTGCATGAGAAGATGCATGTGATCTTCTCCAACGAGGATGTCATGTTTCTGGCAACGCAGATTTTATGCTCGAAATTCATCGGCATCAACAATGCTGTGGATATGATTTCCAATATCTCAAAATATGATCAGAAAATACTGAATTTTATTGATGAGATGCTGGTTACGATTGGAAATATTCTGGAAGTGGATCTGACAAATGACAGCAAGCTGCGGGAAAGTCTCATCTTCCATATGCGACCAACCATATTCCGTCTGCGTTACGGCTCTCCACAAAGCAATTCGCTTGTGAATTTCATCAAAACCGAATACAAGACGGTCTTCCGTGCGGCCTGGTCGATATCCATGATGTTTGAGAACACCTTCGGTCTGCAGATTACAGAGGATGAGCTCGGCTATATCGTGCTGTATATACAATCAGCACTGGAAAGACGAAATCAGCGCTACAGTGCCATTCTGCTTGCGGAAAGCAATCTGGGACACGCACAGCTGCTAAGCGAGCGGATTCGCAAAACCGTACCGGAAATCAGCAGTCTGAAGGTTATCAGTCATCATGATTTCAAGCTGTATGAGCATCCGGATGAGGATATCATCATAAGCTCCAAGCTGTTAAAGGAAACAGACAGACGCATTATCGTCATACCGAACCTGTTAAGTGATACGGGGATCGGGATGCTTCGCAGCTTCATGGATAATCTGAATCTTCGGGTATCGGAGGAAATCAATCCATTTGAGCCGATCTGCTTTCAGCTGTTCTCTCCTGAGCTGATGTTCATCAATACGTCATTTGATACGAAGGAAGAGCTGTTGAAGTACATGTGTGAGCGCATGGAGCTGAAGGGCTATGTGACAGGAAAATTCTATGATTCCGTCATGGAGCGGGAAAAAGCGACAACGACGAGTATCGGAAACCGTGTGGCACTTCCCCATGGAGCCATGAGTGAAGTGAATGAATCCCATGTCGCGATTGCAGTATTACCGGAACCGATTGTCTGGGATGATGACCGGGTGGATGTGATCTTCCTGCTGGGCTTTAAAATGTCCACACATGAGGAAATCCGAAGAATACAGTCATTCTATAAGCAGTATATATCGCTGATAGAGACAGATGAAAAGGTGAAAATCATACGCAGTAAAAAATCGAATCTGGAGCTGTATCGCTATCTGATACAGTAGTCGACAGAAGTATACGCGATAAACATGAAGATTTGCAATGTTATATCATAAAAAAATACGAGGAGGAACATGATATGCAACTAATAGATGTATTGGATGAGAGAATCATCGACTTAAACGCAGAGGCGGCAAATAAGGAAGAGGTATTAACATTACTCGCAGGAAAGCTGAAGGATGCAGGCTATATCGCAGATGTGGAGGCCTTCAAGAAGGATATCTATCTGCGCGAGAGTGAAGGAACAACAGGAATCGGCAATTATATCGCTATTCCGCACGGAAAAAGTGATTCTGTGACACAGGTCGGTATCGCAATTGCAAAGCTGAAGCATGAAATTGAATGGGAGACACTGGATGATAAGGGCGTCCGTCTGGTTTTCCTGTTTGCGGTAAGCAATGATCATGAGTATGCACGCAACCACATGCTGCTGCTGGCGGATATTGCCAGAAAGCTGGGGAATGATGAGGCAGTCGAACGTCTGCTGCAGGTAGAGAATGTAGAAGAATTAAAGGAGATATTTGCAGGAAAATAAAAAGTACCACATTTATCTTCCCATCTGTTTCAAAGGAAAGAAAAAAAGGGCAGTATTAAAAATACCACAATGAATCGGAAGGAATGTCGGAAACATTTTATAATATAGACAGTTAAAGAAAGGAGGACGTACAAATGAATATCGTTGCAGTTGCAGCTTGTACATCCGGAATCGCTCATACGTATATCGCAAAAGAAAAGCTCATTCGAGCTGCGGAAGGTATGGGACACACAATCCATGTGGAAACACAGGGAACGATCGGTACTGAGGATGAATTAACAGCGGAACAGATCAAAGCCGCAGATGTTGTCATTCTTGCCATTGACATCGCCATTACAGGTACGGAGCGCTTTGAGGGGAAAAAGACAGTAAAGGTTCCTACCAATGTGTGTGTGAAGGCACCGAAGCAGCTGATTCAAAAAATTGAAGCAGAATTAAACAAATAAAGAAAGAGAGGAAAAAGGATTATGAAAAAATTTGGTGCTGAGCTGAAACGCCATGCCCTCACCGCCATCTCCTATATGCTGCCGCTGGTAGTTGCTTCCGGTCTGCTGATCGCTATCGGAAATCTGATGGGTGGAGAGGTAGTTACAGATTTAAGCAAGATGACGATTCCTAGTGCATTGACATCACTCGGTGTATTGGGAATGGGTCTTCTTCCATCATTTATCGCAGGTTATATTTCTTATTCAATCGCAGATCGTCCGGGTATTGCTCCAGGTTTCCTGATGGGGCAGATTGCTTCCTTCCTGGGTGCCGGCTTCCTGGGCGGTATGGTCGGAGGCTACATTGTCGGTTATATCGCATTGTTCATCAGAAAGCATCTGAAGGTTCCACACTGGCAGAGGCACTGATGCCGATGATGATCATTCCAACATTATCTTCCATCATTGCAGGATTACTGATGTACTTTGTAATCGGTACACCAATCGTATGGTTAACAGAAGGTCTGACAAACTTCATCACAGGTTTGGATCAGAGCTCCAAGGTTCTGTACGGCTTTATCATCGGTGCCCTTGGATGTCTGGACTTCGGCGGTCCGATCAGCAAGGTTCCGAATCTTATTTGCGACGGGTTACTGCTGGAAGGAATTCTGGAGCCGGAAGCAATCAAGGTGCTTGCAGCCATGGTTCCGCCACTTGGAATCACCTTATCCCTTGTTATCTCTAAATTCATCAAAAAACGCATCTATACATCGACTGAGGTTGAAAACATCAAGGTTGCCTTCCCGATGGGACTGTGCATGATTTCCGAGGTGTTATCCCGATTGCTATGAATGACCTGATTCGTACGGTTATCTGTACCTCCATCGGCTGTGGTGTTACAGGCGCTATCAGCTTTACTCTGGGTGTGGGAAGTGCCGTGCCATCCGGCGGTGTCTTCGTTATCCCGGCCATGACCAATCCATTCGCAGCCCTGCTCGCACTGCTGGCCGGTACGTGTGTGACAGCTGTTCTGCTGGTACTTATCAAAAAGAAGAGAACAGACGCTGATGAAGTTCAGGTGGAAGAGGTCGAAGAGGAAATGGATCTTTCCGGCATCACATTCTCATAAAAAGAAAGAGGGATCGCAATGTATGTATCAATGAAAGGCATGCTGCAAAGAGCCAACGAAGGAAATTATGCAGTCATGGCAATCAACTGCTTTAATATAGAAACAGCAAGAGCTGTCATAAGTGCAGCGCAGGATTTAAGAGCTCCCATCATTGTGAATATCGTTCAGGAGCATATGGTGAATCACTGTGACAGCGAGCTGATTGCACCGATCGTAAAGCTGCTGGCACAGCGGGCCAGTGTTGAAGTTGCATTAAATTTCGACCATGGGGAAGAATCGGATATTTGAAAAAAGCACTTCATGACGGATATTCCAGTGTCATGGTGGACGCCTCCCGCTATGATCTGGAAGGCAATATCAAAATGACAAAGGAAATTGTAGAATTTGCCAGACAGTTTGATGCATCTGTTGAAGGGGAAATCGGATGCATGGGTGGTAGTGAAGGCGGCAATTATACAAATGATGCCATGAAGACAGACCCGCAGCAGGCATTGCGCTTTGCGAAGGAAACCGGCATTGATGCGCTGGCAATCTCCTTTGGCTCCTCTCATGGCAACTATCCGGAAGGCTATGTTCCAGAATTTGACTTTGAACGTCTAAAGGAAATCAAGGAGCTTACCAAAATGCCGCTGGTTCTGCATGGAGGTTCCGGCTCCGGGGATAAAAACATAGAAAATTGTGTAAAATACGGTATTAACAAAATCAATGTCGGCTGTGATTTCATGAATGCCAATGTTGACAGTATCAAAAAGCATCTGGAAAAAGATCCGAACATCAATTACTGGGTCATGATGCATCAGGTTGAAATTGATAGTCGCGAGATTATCAGGCATTACATCAGATTATCAAAATCGGAAGGAAAATCCCTGTAAGGGAAGAAGGAGCTAAACTTATGTTAATGAATATGAAGGATTTACTTGCAGTTGCACAGAAAAATCATTTTGCAATACCTGCATTCAACATCGGAAGCGATCAGCTGTTAAAGGTTGTTATGAAAAAAGTAAAGGAATTAAATTCACCGGTTATTCTGGAAATGAGTCCGGATGAATTTAACTTTGTAGGAGATGCACAGATTCAGGCTATGATTTATGAAGCAGCACAGACCGATGTGCCTGTATGTATCCATCTGGATCACGGGGATTCCTATGAAACAGCAGTACGCGCCATCCGTGCAGGTATGACATCTGTTATGATTGATGCATCCACACTGCCTTATGAGGAAAATGTTGCAGTTACGAAAAAAGTAGTGGAAACCGCACATATCGCCAATGTATCCGTTGAGTCAGAATTAGGAACCATCGGTACAACCGGTAATTCAATTGAGGGCGGAACACAGGTGTTATCTATACGGTTCCTGAAGAAGCAAAGCAGTTCATTGAGGACACAGGAATTGATACCTTTGCCGTAGCTATCGGTACAGCTCACGGAATTTATCCAAAGGATATGAAACCGGAGCTGCGTATTGATATTCTGAAAGACATTACCAGCAAGGTGGATGTACCACTGGTACTGCACGGCGGATCCAGCAATAAAGACGAAGAGATTGCAGCAGCAGTTGATAATGGCATTTGTAAAATCAATATCTCCAGTGATATCAAGGTTGCATTCTATACACAGTGCCGCAAGACTCTGAATGAAAATCCAGGTTATCGTGAACCTCTGGAAATCTATCCGGAAGCAATGGAAGTATGTGGAAAAGTCGTTGAGGAAAAGATTCGTCTGTTCAAATCGAATGACAAAGTGAAATATTACTACTAAGATCAAAAATAATTTCTTATAAAGATGAAAAGGGATTGGTTCAAGCGATGGAACCAGTCCTTTTCATATAATAAAGCAACAGGAAAGAGAATGGTGATGACAGGACTCTTTCATGGGTATACTTGAAAAGGAGCTTTTCATACGGATTTTTTATATTTGAAAAAAGAAGAAATTAGTGTTATTATGAAGTTGAACTTAAAATATGTGCGAAACGAGGTGACTGTTCATGTTGAAAAGGGCTATAAAACCACATGTAGTAAAAGCTTTGGATATGTATCCTGTTGTAATTTTAACCGGATCAAGGCAGGTGGGGAAATCTACACTTGCTTATGAGTCGTGAAAGAAAAGGGCTTTGCGTACGTGTCACTTGATAATATTGATCAAAGAAAGCTTGCAATTTCTGATCCTAAGTATTTCCTACAGCAGTTTGACACGCCGCTGATCATAGATGAAGTGCAGTATGCTCCGGTTTTATTTGAAGTGATAGAAGAAATTGTAAACAGAAAGAGACTGGAAACTGGTAATGCCAATGGAATGTATCTGTTAACAGGATCACAGGCGTTTCATTTAATGAAAAATGTAACACAGTCCCTTGCAGGAAGAGCCAGTGTTATTCAATGGTGCCTCTGGGGCTGGATGAAATTCTGGGTAGAGAAACTTTACCGTTTGTACCTTCAAAAGATCGCATAGCAATGTATCAGAAAAGTATAAAAATAAGTGTAAAAGATGTATTTGAACTGATTACAAAGGGTATGTATCCGGAATTATATCGGACAGATCAAGCGGTGCCTGACTATTATGAGAATTATGTGAATACGTACATTGACAGAGATATCAGTGAACTGATACACCTAAAGGATAAGCTGAAATTTCATGATTTCCTTCAATATCTTGCTGCTCTTACAGGTCAGCAGATCAATGCTTCTGACCTGAGCAGAAAACTGCAAGTAAGCAGTAACACGATACAGCATTGGCTTTCTATATTGGAATCTACCGGTTTGATATATTTTCTACAACCGTATAATGATATATCCATAACGAAGCGTGTTGTAAAATCAAGTAAGGTGTATTTCAGTGACACAGGTCTTGCAGCTTACCTGATAAAGATGAATTATCCCGAAACTCTGCGTATTTCCAATTTATCCGGTGCTTTTTTTGAAACATTTGTAGTGAATGAAATAAGAAAAACCTTTTTAAATAATAAGGAGCCGTTTCATGCATATTATTATCGGGATAGTAAACAAAATGAAATTGACCTTGTCCTTCTTTATAAAGGAAGGCTTTCACTCATAGAAATAAAACAGGGTGTTTCTTTTCAAGCAAGTGATGCAAAGGGATTTGATCAGTTGAAATCGTCGCTATATCAGATTGAAAATCGTATTATTCTGTGTAATACTCTGGAGAATTATCCAATCAATAGGGATGTTCAAGCGGTAGCTTTAAACAGCATATAAGCCTGTTGATTATAGATTAAGTATGATAAGACTTTCACCTGTGATAATCGAACCAGAAGTGAATATAAAGATATGAACAGATTACCCACAAGAATAAAAGCACGCAGGAACTCCAAAGAGTCAAGGCGTGCTTTTCTCATAAATATCATTTGCATGAACAGGTTTTCGTTTAGGAATGCGGTGTATTTTGCTGAAATTGGTACAGCACAACAGCAAGCTTCAGCAGCACATAATCATGAAGGCTTCTCGGATCCAGACCGGTCTGCTTGCGTATTTGCAGAAGCTTATACTGAAAGGAGTTCCGATGCATATTGCAGGCTTTTGCACAATGAAGAATGCTGCCGTTATGCTCCTCGTACAGGGATAAAACCATTCATGATTTCCGCAATTCGCTCAGCACTGCAATCCTTGAATAGATGCTTCAGGAAATATGCTCTCTCCAACTCATCGATATGCGGCAGCAGCATACCGACCCCGATATCCTCATAACAGGAAACCCTGTGTCCGCTGATCCGGCTGCCCAGAGGGCAGCTGTTTTTGCTCTGCTATACGAAAGCGGCAAATCGCTGATTTTCTCAGTCACAGTGCCGATTCCCCAGAAAATCACATGCGGACATATTTCCCGGATACTGCCAATCCACTGCTGGATATACATCCTGTTCTGTGCAGGGATAATGAAAATCAGCTCCTGCACATACAACGCCTTTTTCTCAATATAGGTGGAAAAGGGAACAGCCTCCAGCAGACGGTGTATACGGTCGATCTGCTCATCCTTCAGCTGTCCGTCAATCCTTGCACATACAATCAGTCTTGGACTCCTTTGTGTCAGATTGTCATTTTGAAATAAGGATTCATTCTCAAAATTCCCGCTCAGCACACGCTCAATCAGAATCCTGTCACTGGAACGCTTCTGATGACGGATGTCACGATAATATGCATCCTTGACAAGAATCTGTGTCATCTTCTGCAGGATTTTCGCATAGCCGATAACATCCTGTTCCTCACCTGTAATGCCAATCACACCGATAATTTCATCATCAAAGAATACCGGCATATTGATTCCCTTACGTGCACCGTAATATTGTGTATCGTTTTGCACGCTCAGCTGCTCGCGGTTTCGAATAACACTGAGCGCGCCGGTATGCAGACGATGCATACGCTTTGGATCTGTGCTGGCGATAATCAGACCGTCTGCATTTATGAAATTGATTTCCTCAGGGATGACTTCATGGATATTATCAACGATAATCTTTGCTAGCTCTTCAGAAATTTTCATAAGTTCTCCTGTTCTATATCACAAAAATATGTAATAAAATCATGGTTATATTTGTATTATAACACATATGATTATTCCTATCTGCATATTAGAATTATATAGTAAGGGGAAAGGAGATGAACATGAACGTTCTAATAGCGATGGATTCATTCAAAGGCGCGCTGTCCTCTGAACGAGCAGGAAAGGCTCTGGAAAGAGGAATCTTGCGGACAAGCGGACATCAGACGACGGTTTGCAGTGTAGCGGATGGAGGAGAGGGCAGCGTCCATGCACTGGCAGCCTGTGTAAAGGAGGAATACAGGACATGGCAATGCCGGGATGCCTTTCATCAACGAATAACCGTGCGCACATTGCTGTTTGAAGAGGAGGAAAGCCTGTGCTGTGCTGTGGAGGCTGCGGATATCTTCGGGCTGCATAACTGCGAGGTTTCCAGTGCTACTGCTGCCACTGCATCAACCTATGGACTCGGTGAGCTTCTTAATCAGCTGCACGGCCATGCCATTCACAAGGTACTGCTGTTTCTCGGCGGAACAATCACAACCGATGGTGGTCTTGGTGTCCTACAGGGACTGGGCATCAGGCTGTATGACCAAATGGGAAATGTGCTGCCTGACGATTGCAATCCTCTGTTTGCTTTTGATCACTGGGATGAAGAAGCCTTTCAGACCGTAAGAAAGAAGCTCGGTGATATGAAGCTTCTTGTAGGCTGTGATGTTTGTGCACCACTGTATGGAAAAGAGGGCTGTGCGCTTACCTATTCTGCACAGAAGGGGGCGGATGCCATACAGATGAACAAGCTGGAACAGCAGCTTCATCTACTGGAGCAGCGAAGCGGAAGAAATCTTATGCAGGAAGGCTGCGGTGCAGGTGGCGGCTGTGCTGCAGGACTGCACATACTCGGTGCGGAATTAACCTTTGGCTATGAGCTGATCAACCGTTATGTCCATCTGGAGCAAAAACTGCATACAGCAGATCTGGTGATTACGGGAGAGGGACAGATGAATCATCAGACCCTGCAGGGAAAGCTTCCAATATGTATTGCGCAGGCAGCGAAGAAGGAAGGCATTCCTGTGCTTGCCGTATGCGGGCAGAGGGAAGTGGATTGTGCAGCACTTACTGCATATTTCCAAGGCATTTTCACCATACAGCAGGGAATCTATCCACTCCATGAGGCACTGGCACATACAGAGGAATATCTGGAGGAAACCGGTTACCAGCTGATGCGTCTGATTACCATGGCAGCAGGGATATCGCACACAGTGTTAAAGAATCAAAAAGTAACGATAGCAGAAGAGCTCTGCAGGAAAGGAAAAACAATATGATAAATCAGTTAAGAAAGAAATTAAAGGAAAAAGAAGTTATCGTCGCAACCCGTATCGATTTTACATGGCCGCAGCTTATTGAAATCATCGGCAGCAACGAGCTGTATGATTATGTGGAATTCCTGGCGGAATATGCCCCATTTGACCATTACGACCTGGAGAACATGGCACGCGCAGCAGAGCTGCACAATATTTCCATGATTATAAAGCCGGACTATCACAATCGTATATATGTGGCGCAAAAGGCTATGGCATCCGGTTTTGAGGGAATCCTGTTCACCGATCATACAACAGCGGCAGAGGTGAGAGAGACCATCCGGCAAATTACACCGGCTACACCGGATGGAGGCGCTCTTGGCTTTGTGAACAGACGCTGGATACGCAATGCCAATCTGTCCAGTCAGATGGATTACGCACGGGATGTTTGTGATATCGTTAAGGGCTTTATGATAGAAAAGGTTGAGGCAGTACACAATCTGGAAGAGATTTGTCAGGTGGAGGAGGTCGATTTCCTGCAGTTCGGTCCTGCTGATTTCTCCATGAATTCCGGGTTTGATAAAAGCGCACATCCGGATGAGGTCAAAGAGGTTGAAAAATATGTAATCGAAACAGCGCTACGATATGGAAAACGCATCCGTGTAGAAATACGGAATGCAGCGGATGCGACCTATTATTATGAGCTTGGCGTTCGTGATTTTGCACTGGGAACAGATTTGCGTATCCTTAAGGATTTCTATAAAAATGAAGGAGATCAGCTAAAGGAAATTATCATGGGCTGACAGCCGTGCTCTTTTATGAGCAACTAAGAACATAGAGCGAGTACATAGAACCATATATGGAAACCAGGAAACGCAACTATCAAAGTACCGTGAGGAGGAATGATTATGCGTGTAAGCTATGATACAATGCTGCAGGAATTCAAACGTGTGTTAATGAAGAAGGGGTTTCAGGAGGACAGAGCAGAGGCTGCTGCGGCAATCTTTGCACAGAATAGTCTGGCAGGGGTCTATTCGCATGGACTGAATCGTTTTCCAAAGGTTGTGGAGTATTTGGAGAAGGGAGAAATAGATCCTGATATCAAGGCAACCTGTGAGCTACAGCTTGGAGCGTATGAACGCTGGAACGGACATCGCGGTTTTGGTCCCCTGAATGCCAGACAGGCTATGGAAAGAGCCTGTGAGTTGGCAAAGCAGTATGGCATTGGTATGGTAGCACTGGCCAATAACAATCACTGGATGCGTGGTGGGAGCTATGGGTTTCAGGCAGCGGATGCCGGGTGCATCAGTATCTGCTTGTCAAATACAAAGCCGAATATGCCTGCATGGGGTGGTGAGGATCAGAGAATCGGAAATAATCCACTGGTATTTGCGATTCCGCGCAGCAATGGCAACACGTAGTAATCGACTGTGCAATGTCTCAGTTCTCCTATGGAAAGATAGAGGATTACAGGCTGAAGGGCTTGCAGCTTCCGGTACCTGGCGGATATGATTCCAGCGGACAGATTACAAGGGATCCCGGTGAAATATACAAAACAAAAAGAGTGCTGCCCATGGGTTTTGGAAGGGGAGCGGGATTTCGATTGCACTGGATATGATCGCAAGTGTGCTGACAGCCGGGAATGCGGTGCATACAATCGGGACCTTTGAAGATGAGATAGGACTATCTCAGATGATGATTGCCATAGACCCGTCGAAGGTAAATACTGAAGAGCAGACCGATGCCATTGTGGATGGTATTCTCGATTATATTAAGGCATCCAAGCCGATCGATGAAGCAAGGCCTGTTTTATATCCGGGTGAACCGGAGTGGCAAACGATGGAGGAGCATAGGAAAAACGGGATTCCTGTTATTGAAGAAAAATGGAATATGGTTCTTGCAATGTGATGTGAGAGAAGCTTCTTTAGGTCCAATCGGGGTGTGATGGGGCCTTTTTCCATACTGTAAAATGAGTATGACGTCTTTGCTGACAAGAAATAAATATACAGTATGAAGGATGTTTTGTATAGACAATTGCTACTCAAGATATATTATCCTGTAAGGTACATACAAATACTGATTTATTTGTTATAATAGGATTAACATACAATGAGGTGAGGTAAATGAAAGAGAGTAAGCCTAAATATTTGGAAATTGCAGATGCGATTCATCAGGAAATACGACAGGAAATATATAAGCAGGGAGATAAACTGCCCGTTGAGCGGGAGCTGCAGGAGCGCTTTGGCGCAAGCAGAATGACCATCCGACATGCCCTGCAAAAGCTGGAGCAGCAGGGAGTGGTACGCATTGATCGTGGCCGTGGTGCGTTTGTAATGGATTTGATGATTCAAAGAAGCAAGGAAATACTGGCGTTACAGAACTCATGGAGCGAAAAGGATTGAAATGCCATAGTAAGGTGCTGCATCTGGAAGGATAAAACCGGATGAGCATATACGTGAGGCAATGAATCTGAAGGAAACGGATGAAGTCTATTTTCTGCATAGGATCCGTTATGCGAATGATGAAGCAATCGCTGTAGAATATGCGCATATCAATGCATTATACTGTCCGGGTCTTGAAATGTTCAACTTTGAAAGCTTTTCTTTATATGATGTTTTCTATGAGCATTATCACCTGGATTTATCATGGGCAAGAGATGACATTCGGGCAGACAGCATTCGCGGTGAAGACGCACATATTCTGTTGCAGGCAAAGTCAGGTCCTGCTCTGATTGTTTATAATACGGCGTATGATTTGAATAATAATCCAATCGAATATACAAAAACCATTTACAACTATAAGATGTTTACTTATACGGTTGTAAGTACGGAAACTTCAAAAAAATATAAAAACAAATAGGCTGAAAGACACTGTACAGTGTCTTTTTATCGAAGGGGTATGTGTATGAAAAGTACAGAGGAGCAATTGCGAAAGCGGGGAAAGGCATCATCGGATGATATAGAAGAGCTGTCATCCTTGGAAGTGAAGAAGCGTATACTTTTGCTATCACATGAAGCGGCATGGATAAGAAGTGCCGCAGCAATCAGTCTGAAAAAAGATGTGGAGCAGGCTGCTGATGAGCTTCTTCAGCAGCTGGAAAAGGAGAAGTGCTTATACACGCGGATAGCAATTTGTGAAACGCTTGAGGCAGGTAATCAAAGAACAGCTGAAAAAATGGCTCTGTATCTGGGAAGGATAGGGACAAACCAGTATAAAACAGTTCCCGAGACAGTATCCGCAAAAAAATCCTATCCACTTCCGCGGGATATTATAGCGCGCTGTATGGGAAAAATGAATCCATGTACAGCCTCTGTTTTAGTAGCTGTTACAGAAGGTGACGATAAAGCAAAAGTAAGTGAGGCTTTGGACGCTATAGGGTTTATGGCCTTTTATCACCCGGATGTCGCTTCACCACAAATCTGTGATTCACTTTTGCAGCTGGCTGAAAAATGGAAGAAAGACTCTTTGATTCTGTGGAAGCTGCTTCTTTGCATGTCTGCCTTTACCTGTGAAAAAAGTGAAGCGTTTGTTCAGGCATATGCAGAAAAAAACGGCATTTTGAAAATACAGGCGGAGCGGTCACGAAAAATCATAGAGGAAAGAAGGAGGAATGTGAAATGACGCAAAATATTTTCGATAATGATGAATTTTTTTCTGCGTATATGGATTTACGTCTGCATAGGAAAAACTATAATGATTTTATGGAGCAGCCAAAGATGCAGAAGCTGATGCCGGATAGTAAAGGTAAGGCGATATTGGATATCGGATGTGGTTATGGGCATAACTGTCTTCATTTTGCAGAAAACGGCGCTGCACATGTAACCGGGATCGATATCTCAGAAAAAATGCTGAAAGAAGCAAGAAGAAACTATGCACATCCTGTAATTACATATATGCGAATGGATATGGCGGAGCTTGGCACCTTAAACAATAGCTATGATCTTGTGTACAGCTCTTTAGCCTTCCATTATGCTGAAGATTTCCCTGCCTGGTACATGATATTTATAAGCTGTTACGACCGGGTGGCATCCTTCTGTTTTCACAAATGCATCCAATTATAACTGCGACCTATGATGGAAAGGGTCACTATAATCACGATGCGCATGGAGATTGTATTTCCTATACCTTTTCTGATTATGGAAGGGAAGGAAAGAGGAGCGGCTTCTGGTATGTTGACAATGTGGAAAACTATCATCGCATGATGGGAACCATCATCACCACGCTTGCACACACTGGTTTTTTTGTAGAAGATATGGTGGAAACGCTGCCGGATGAACATGCGCTGCAGGAATGTCCGGGTATGATAAAAGAGTTAATCAAACCAAGCTTTCTGATTGTTCGGGCGAGAAAAATGACAAGAGAAATGTGAAAGGCAATGTGAGGATAAAGAAATGATTGCTTATGACACCTGATAAAATGACTTGAGCTGGGCATGACTGCGATGAATTGCAGTGATAAAAAATTATAATAAAGGAACGCGCATAGGAAATATAAGCGGAGACGGACTGCATAAAATTATTTTATATTATATGATTTCTAGTTGCTGCTGTATGAATGGTATGTTTCCAGCTATGGTTATCAAAGTAATTTCTATAAATAAACTTTCTTACAGGTGATTGCGAAAACCGTAATTTATAAATATAAGCGGTTTCATTTTTCTGATGAAAGCGGTTGAAAGTATAAGGAACAACACTGTAGAAAAGAAACAGCGAAAAAACGAACAGGTATGTGAACATACATTTAGAAAAAGAACATGAAGCAGGCTCTGATTCACTCTCGGATATTATAAAAAAGGTAATTCTAATAGTGACTGATAGCCTAGAATTACCTTATTCCGATTTTGAACGTAAGCATACTCTCCTGTTCTTTTTTGTATCGTGCGAAAAATGCATACCTCATTCAGCAGACTGCTGGTTTTCCTGCTGTATAAGCACCAGATAATCACCATATCCCTTTTCCTCCATCTCAAAGATGGGAATAAACTTCAATGCCGCACTGTTGATACAATAACGCATCCCACCGCAATGCTGCGGACCGTCATCAAACACATGTCCCAAATGCGCGTCGGAATGTGCACTGCGTACCTCTGTTCGACGCATACCTCCACTTATATCACTTTTTTCTTTTATCAGGTCTTTCTGAATCGGTCTGGTAAAGCTCGGCCATCCGCAACCGGAAACAAACTTATCCGTAGAAAGAAATAGCGGTTCTCCACTGACAATATCGACATAGATTCCTTTTTCAAAGGTGTCCCAGTAAGCATTTCGATAAGGTCGCTCTGTCGCGTTTTCCTGTGTTACTGCAAATTGCTCTGCACTCAGTCTCTGCTTTAGCTCCTGCTTCTCCGGCAACGGGAAACGGTGGGGCTCTGCCGCTTCCTTCCTTTCAAATTTCCAGGCGGGTATATGACAGTAACCATCCGGATGCTTATCCAGATAATCCTGATGACAGGTCTCTGCGGAATAGAAATTTTCAAGAGACTGATATTCAACAGCAAGCGGCTGATCATAGGATTTCTGAAGCTTGTCCAAAGACTGCTGTATAACATCGGCATCCTTTGGATTGGTATAATAAATACCGGTGCGATACTGAGAGCCGGTATCATTTCCCTGACGATTTACGGATACCGGGTCGATGATGGTGTAAAACTGATTCAAAAGCTCCTCCAGCGTAAGCACGTTTTTATCATACAGGACATGTACACACTCTGCAAAGCCCGTATCCTTTGTACAGACATCCTCATAGCTTGGATTATCACTCGTTCCGTTCGCATATCCGCACTCCGTAAAGCGGACGCCTTCAAGGAGGATAAGAATTTCTGTACACCCCAGAAGCACCCGCCGGCCAGAAATATCTCTGCTTCTTCATCATGCTGTATATCTGCCTGAATATTTACCTTCTGAACCGGCTGTTCGCTTTTTCTTGTAAACAAATAAAACAGTAAAAGTATCCCTGCGGCGGCGAATATTAAAAGTACCATGTCATATCATCTGCCTTTCTTTCATATAGTAGCTGTTGTCATCGTAAACTGCATGCGGCAGCTTCAACACTTACAGCATCCCCAGAGAACAAATATTTATACATGCGGTATAAAGGTGAGAAATGTGGCAAGAATTGTATTAGAAACTGTTACAATCACGGCAATTCTATGATAGACTAAAGCTGAAATGGAAAGGAGCATTGCTATGGAGTTTAGAAGAATCAAACCGGAAGATTATAAGGACATCCATGCACTGAATGAAAAGCTGGGGTATTCCTATGATGAGGATAAGGTGTATGAGCGTATCATTTCCATACTGGAAACGGGAAGTGACTTTATCACCGTTGCGGAGGATGAAGGCAGAGTTGTTGGTTATATTCACGGATCGCCTTATGAAACACTGTATTCAGATAAGCTGGTCAATATTGTGGCTCTGGTAGTCAGTGATGATTACGCGGACAATGAAGAGGTGCGTCAGATTTATGATGTATTTGAGGCCAGAGTACGTAAAAACGGATATTGCGGTCTTCGTATGACTGCGAATGTCAGAAGAAAAAATCTTTTCAAGCTGCTGAGTCAGCATGGATTCAAGAGTCACAGCGACCTGAAACACTATCTGAAATATTTTGACTAGTATTAGATTATTGAGGGAAAGAATGCGTACTGCGATATAACAGGGATTATATCGTTTTTTATGCTGAAGTATATTCTGACAGCCTGCCTTCTACCTTTTAAATTATTGGCGGCTGCCTGCTTCTTGCTGATGGGATATCAAAAAAAAGATGAATTTCACCCTTTTTCAAAATGACATATAAATCTGATGATCTCATTGCGGCAGCTGGCTAGCGTATTGCATATGGGAATGCAGGAGGATTGCTTTAAGTATTAGATGTTGCATTCTGCAGAAGAAAGTAAGAACTATGCAGAACAGCTTCGTGAGGATAACAATACTATTGCCATTATCGACTGTTTTGCTTTTTCAATGCTTTCAGATTGCTCGTACGTGGTACCTTGCGCAGCTTTTCCAGATTCTGCGCCAGTATTTTTTCGTAGGAGGATGTCAGCTCCGGTTCATAGAAATGCTTGTTTTTCAATCTGTCCGGCAGATACTGGATACGATTCCATAGATCACTACGTTCATAATCATATTTTTCATCATCATCCATATTGACCGGTGTAAATCGAAGATAATCCGGGACACTGTAGGAGGTATGGCGCAGTGTACTCATTGCTGCATCGATTGCATGCTCTGCACTCTTTGACTTTGGTGATAGAGTCAGATCTATCACGGCTACGGCAGGATAATGCGGGCTCCGGAAAGCCTACACGTTTTGCGGCATCAATTGCCGTTGCACACCGTGCCACTGCTGCAGGATTTCCCAGACCGATATCTTCATATGCGGTAACGAGCAGTCTACGCTCGATACTGTCCATATCATTCGCCTCGATCATGATACCCAGATAATACAGGGCAGCATCTACATCACTTCCCCGAATGGATTTCTGGAATCCGCTTAATACATCATAATAACCGTCTCCATCGCTGTCCATGCTCATATTCGGAAACTGGGAATATTGTGAAACAAGCTCCTGTGTGATGACACCGTCACTTGCAAGTGCACAGATTTCAAGAATGTTGAGTGAATATCGTATATCTCCATTGCTGTGACGCGCTATGATATGCAGTGCTTCCTCCTCAATCTGAACACTGTCATTGAGGCCGTCCTGATGATGAATGGCTTTCATCAGAGCCTGTTCGATATCCTCCTGCTGCGCCTGCTTGATTTCAAACAGATGACAGCGGGAACGGATGGCGGGATTGATGGCATGCAGCGGATTGCTGGTGGTTGCGCCGATCAGGGTGATATTACCGTTTTCCACATGTGGGAGCAGAAGGTCCTGCTTATCCTTGTTCAACCGATGCACCTCATCAATGATCACGATCAGTCCCTCGTAAAACTTTGCCTCCTGAAATATGGTTTCCAGATCCTTCTTATTTCCGGTTACTGCATTAAACATGCGAAACGGAAGCTCCAGCTCGTTTGCGAGCACCATAGCCAGTGTTGTTTTACCGGTACCGGGAGGTCCATAGAAAATCATGGAGAATAAGCGCTTTTCAAGAACACATCTGCGAAGAACTTTGCCTTCACCAATCAGGTGCTGCTGTCCGATGATATCATCCAGATGCTGCGGCCGCATCCGAAAAGCCAGTGGCTGCTTCATATACATTCCTCCATTCATGTACGTATAATTTTATCATAAAATCATAGAAAAGGGAGCATCAACAGGTATTTCTACCCAAACAGATGCTCCAGAAGAATCTTTGTACCAATCAGTATCAGAATGATACCTCCCAGAATGCCGGCATATTTTCTCTAAAAAGATCACCAAAGGCGGTTTCCAAGAATAGACGGCGATGAAGCTGAGCACAAAGGTTGTAACACCAATAACTGTAATCGCTGTCCAGATATGTACCTGTAGAAATGCAAAGCTGATACCGACAGCAAGTGCATCAATGCTGGTCGCTACAGCCAGAATCAGAATGGTTTTTAAAGTCAGAGATTTATCTTCACAGGCCTCTTCTTCTCCACGAAGGGACTCCCGTATCATGTTCCCTCCGATGATGGCCAGCAGACCAAATGCAATCCAGTGGTCGATGGAAGCGATGAACTCCTGAAAATAGCTTCCTGCCACCAGCCGATCAATGGCATAACAGCCTGGAAAACACCAAAGAAAAAACCCAGCGTGAGTGCATAACGCAGAAGATCTTCTTTCTTCATTGTCATACCTCTTGCGATGCTGACCGCAAATGCATCCATACTCAGCCCGATACCGATCATAAAAATAGAAAATAAACTCATACCCTTATCCTCCTGAATGAAAAAGAGACTCATACGTGAAAAACACACGCATAAGTCTCGTTATTTAATACTTAAGCCAGATTCACTGTGAATCATTATGTTGACCTAACTACTCAAATGTGAGCTAACTACTCCCTTATAAGCCTGTACATCATATCAGAAATAAATGTAAAATGCAATATATCAAAGTGCATTTTCATTACTTAATTCATTTAGCAGGTCATTTGCTTCCGATTTCCTGCTATCTGCCTTTTTGTAGTCTTTAAAGGATGGAAAATCAATTTTATTTACTTGATTGATATCGTTCAGATTCACTACGAGGCTGATCGTCATATCAACTGCTTTCTTTTTTTCGTCCTCATCGTCCAGTTCATAGGACGCTGCGACCTTCATTTCTATACGCTCAAACTGATTCTGGTTATTCACTGTGAAAATATAGGAGCCTTCACGTATACCGGTGACTTTAATGCCATTCCCGAGTTTAAAGGTATCATCATCAATGGATTTATTAGCATAATCCTTTGCGGCACTCAGACCGTCTTTATTCATGACAGCCGTGATGACCTTTCTGCCATCCTTTTCCTCCATCGTCATTTCTTCAAAGCTCTTTTCAACATTCTTTTTCGGATCACCGGTTTCCTTATCAAGCTTCAGCTTGTTCAGCAGCTGATCATCCAATTCATTGTATTCCTTTTCCATCTCCATGATGTTTGCATACACAACATCATCCTTCATATAAAATGATGCAAGATCATCGAGTCCGATTCCATTTACAGCGGCATCCATGTGCAAAGCCAGCTGCAGCTTCTTTTCCGCATTATACGTTCCGTCCATGGTAACCTTGGCATGCATATCCATATCATCTGCATCAACGAGCAGTTTCATATCATAGGCTGCGGATTTCATCTTTGTAATGTTTGTTGCTGCCTTCGCATACGCATCCAGTGCATCCTCATTTATTTTGTTCTTACTGCTGCATGCTGCAAGTGTGAAACCCATCAGTGCACAGGTCAGTATCGCCAGTATTTTTTTCAATTTTCTCATCTCCCTTTTCTATTTAGAAAAAGGCCGCGAAGCTAAGAGTTCAACGGCCGTTACATGTTATTCTATGCTGCCTTCCTTATAATCCTTGAAGTCCGGGAAATCAATGCTGGAAACCTTGTTGATATCCTTTACGGTCAGAGATATCGTACCATTCATTTCCTGCTTGGTCTCACCCTTGGTATTTGTCATCTCCATGGTAATGACAGCTTTCTCCATGAAGTCATTGTTCAATGTGACATCCATATCCAGCTTCTTGAATTCTACATTCGCATCCGTAACATTGTTTTTCTCTGTTTCTTTCTTTGTTTCCTCGTTCAGCTTTTCAACATCGAAGGAAAGCTTCAGGTCGTTTCCCTTTACAGATGCTTCCTTCAGGAATTTCTTCATGTCTTCCTTGTTCATTTTAAAGGTATCCGCATCAAAATTTACATTTGGAATACTTGCAGTACCCATTGCATCCTTCAGACTTGTTTTCTGTTTCATCATATCCATCATGTTCAGGTACATGGTATCGTCCTTAACAAACAGCTGCATGTATTTCTCCAGCTTCTGTCCACTTGCTTCCATATCCATGATCATGCTCAACTGCAGAGGCTTCTTTGTTTCTGAAATAAAACCACCATACAGCTTAATCTTTGCATTTTCCTTATCTACAGTCATATCCATATCTGCAGAGTAATTCGCATTTTTTACCTCGCTGAATTTCTTTACCGAGGATTCCAGCTTATCCAGTGCGTCGTCACTTACCTTGGAACCGGAGCAGGCAGCCATGGAAAACAGCATACCAAAACTTAATACCAGTGCGGCTAATTTTTTCATTTGTTTCTCTCCCTTACTATTTTTATTATAGTTTAATAATACCATAAGGTTCTTTCATTTTGTAGTATTTTTCTACAAATTACAAAAAAGTAAGAAATACAAACTAACTGTGTTTCCCTATGAAATAAACACGGATGAATTGCGTCTTCCGGAAATCTGCGATACACTATATAAATATAAGAAGGAGGTGTCTGTATGATACGAATCGGGCAATCTACAGATATACATCAGCTGGTAAAAGGAAGAAAGCTGATTCTGGGAGGTGTGGAAATTGAACATGAGATGGGACTGCTTGGGCATTCCGATGCGGATGCGCTGCTGCATGCAATAGCGGAGAGTATTCTGGGGGCGCTGGCGCTGGGGGATTTGGGAAAGCATTTCCCGGATACGGATGAAAGATATAAGGATATGAATTCTTTGTGGATGCTGAGGCAGGTATATAAGATTATGGAGGAAAAGGGATATGCAATCGGTAATCTGGATGCCATGATCATGATTGAACGACCCAAAATGGCTCCGCATATTCCGGCAATGAGAAAGCATGTCGCAGAGGCACTGTGCTGTGATATGGAACAGGTTAGCATCAAGGCAACACGCGGGGAAAAGCTGGGCTTCGTCGGTCGTGAGGAAGGTGTGCAGGCACAGTGTGTGGTACTGCTGCATAAAAAGGAAGGCATTGCATAACCGCTTTTCCTTCCAATGATAAAACTAAGAATTATTTTTAATTTTATTCTTAAAACTATTGACGGATTCACTTTTCGGTATATAATAAGAACGGTTCTTAAGATTGGAGGTTGACATGATAAGAAAGTCTTCCAAGCAGCGTGATATGATACTAAACTATATGAAACAGATAGATGGTCATGTCACACCGGAGCAGGTCTTTCAGGAAATGAATGCCGGCGGCCAGAAAATCAGTCTGGCAACGATTTATCGAAATCTGAATATTCTCTGTGAGATGCATGAAGTCAAAAAGATTGCGCATCCTATAGATGGTTATCAGTACGATAAAACTTGTAAACCGCACTATCACCTGCACTGTATTAAGTGCGACCGCATCCTTGATTTGGATATTCCTTATCTTGAGTCATTCAACGAGGAAATGTCAAAACAGACTGGACTTCCAATCAAGACACACAATATGATGCAGAGGGTATCTGCCAGGATTGCTTGAAAAAGCAGAATGGTATGGATCAGGAACACTGATCAGAAAATGTAAAGTTAAAAACGGAGGAAAAAAACATGGAATTAAAAGGATCTAAGACAGAACAGAACTTAATGGCAGCATTCGCCGGTGAATCTCAGGCACGTAACAAATACACATATTACGCACAGATGGCTCGTGAAGAAGGTATGGAGCAGATCGCTGATATCTTTGAAGAAACTGCACGCAATGAGCAGGAGCACGCAAAGCTGTGGTTCAAGGCTCTGCATGAGGATAAGGTTCCTACAACTGCAGTTAATCTGGAGGATGCAGCTGCTGGTGAAAACTATGAGTGGACTGACATGTACAAGGGATTTGCGGAAACTGCAAAAGAAGAAGGCTTTGCTAAAATCGCATTCCAGATGGAGCAGGTTGCTAAAATCGAAAAACACCACGAAGAACGTTACCTGAAGCTGCTGGAAAACGTGAAGAACGGTAAAGTATTTGAGAAAGATGAAGCTACTGTATGGGTATGTGATATCTGTGGATACCGTCACGAAGGAACTGCAGCACCAAAGGCATGTCCGGTATGTGGATACTCCGGAGCTCACTTTGCTGAAGAAGCTAAAAACTACTAAGAGAAAGTCATTAAGAAAACACGGCATAGATCCGTGTTTTTTATGCGATATACAGCTTATTTCTAAGCCGTGATTTTATAGCACTATTGGTGTTGGGGCACTGCCTTCTTATGCATAGCGATAAACGCGACTCTTCAGGTTCAGCATCTTCCTTATGATTCTATCGCACCTGGAATCCTGCGTGTAGGCTTGTGATTATTGTATATAGAAAATATAATTGTTTGTTAATCTACCTGTTGATAAGAAATACTGGTTAAAATGAGCAAAAACATTCAAATTCATTTATAGTATATATAAAAATGAATGAAAATGCTTGATTTTGTTTCGCTGCAGCCTTATAATTAGATTGTAAGAAAGGGCACTATGGTGTAAAAGGTGACAAAATGAACCAACAAAAAAAGCATGTGAAATGACGACAAAGGAGCTTGCACAGTATATTGATTATTCCGTATTAAAACCTGAATTTACAGAGGAGGATATCATTGCTCTTACAAAAGACGGCGTCGAGCTGGGCTGTGCTACAATCTGTATCAATCCAGGATATATGGATCTTTGTGAACCATATGTTAAGGGAAGCGAAACAATGCTGTGTCCGGTATGTGACTTCCCATTCGGGACGAGCTCAACAGAATCTAAAGTGAAGCAGATTGAAATCGTAGCAAAATACGATACTGTAAAAGAAGTGGATATCGTTGCTAATTTCGGTCTGATCCGTTCCGGTAAGTTTGATGAAGTCACGAAGGATCTGAAAGCATGTGCGGATGCTGCTCATAAATATGGCAGAGAAATCAAGGTGATTTTTGAAACAGATGCTCTCAATGAGGAACAGGTGCGTAAAGCATGCAAATGCTGTATCGATGCAGGGGCAGATTTTGTAAAAACCAGCACCGGATTCCTTACAGGCTTTGAATCACACGGAGCAACACCGGAAATCATTAAGGTTATGATGGAAGAGGTTGACGGTAAATGTAAGGTTAAGGGAAGCGGATGCATTCGTACCAGAGAACATTTCCTGCAGCTGATCGATATGGGAATCGATCGCATGGGTGTTGGATACAAGTCTGTACCGGTAGTTTTAGGTCTGGATAATAAGGTTTCCACAGATAATTACTAATATCGGATAAGAAGCGAAGAATATAGTAAAGAGGCAAATAGGGATGCCTCTTTTTTTACTGTGGAAATATTATCAGCAGTACGATACCGGAAAGCTGTGTGGTAACTCTCATACATATTGTACATAAAATGTTATATTAGCTGTACTGTGAATGTATGTATGGTTGTAAAGTATGAAAGATGTCGTACTGCATACCTGAATATTATAAAAGAACATACAATTGTATCTATGCAATTGCTGATCGATATACGAATCCTTTAAAACAAAATGGCTGCTTACAAGAAGAGCTGCTATGTATTCGTATCGATTAGAGAAATGAATGGTTTTCCTTTGAAAAACAGTAAACTAATCAGAATATGAGATAAACAAGAAACAAAAGCTTGCTAAATATGGAAAATACCAAATAAAATCACAGTTTCGAATATATTATTTTATAATAACAAACATTTTTCTGCTTTGAATAAGCAGAATTGTAACTGCAATGCTGTCAAACGTGCAAGAATGTGCAAATAATAAAAAGGACGCGTGTCATTTATAAGTATATTGCTATTTATAGTTTTGTAAACGATTATACAAATAAATATAATATCCTTGTAATTACAGCAGGTCTGATTTTCCAAGGGGTAGGGGCCGTGAAATGTGAGAAAGGATGACTTGCTGTTGTAGCTACTTTATGCAGAGAAAAGGAGATGAAGTTATGATTACTTGGGTACAGGCTGCACTGCTGGGTCTAATGAGCTGTACAGCAGCGTCCATCCCTGCCGCACTGGGTACGACGATTGGTAACTATACATTAAATCGTCCGTTGATTGCCTCATTATTTGTCGGGTTGACATTGGGTGATGTAGAGGGCTGTATCAAACTGGCTATTCCTATGCAGATTATCTATATCGCAGTTGTAACACCTGGAGGAACCGTTGCTGCCGATCTTCGTGCAGTATCGTATATCGGTATCCCGCTTGCCTATGCAACAGCGAAATCACAGGGGCTTGATCTTGGCGGTCCGGAAGCACTGGGACTTGCCGGATCCATTGGTGCACTGGTAGGTACGGTCGGCACGGTACAGTTTTATGGAACTGCTATGATGAATCTTGTCTGGCAGCATATCGGATGGGCAAGATTGATAAAAAGGATTTTGGTATCATAACAAAGGTCAATGTGATACTTCCGCTGATTTCGCATATTCTTGTATCCTTTATTCCGGTCATGCTGATTACCTATTATGGTGCTGGAGCTGTTACAGATTTTAAAACGGCGTTGCCAATGGATTCCTGGTATATGAAATCGCTGTTTACTATCGGCAGCTTACTGCCTGCGGTAGGGATTGCAATACTGCTGAAATCTGTCGTAAGCAAAGCAACCGATTTGATTTTCTTCCTGTTTGGCTTCACGGTTGCGGCATCCATGCATTTAACTCTGATTGCGGCAACTGCAGTCGGTGCTGTATTCGCACTGATCAATTATCAGATGACGATGATTCGTTTGAGAGGTGCAAAGACAAATACAAATGAAGAGGAGGATATCTGATATGAAGAAGCTTTCGAAAAAAGTTTTATCCAAATCCTTCTGGCGCTGGTTTTACGGAAATCTAACATGCTTCTCTCATGAGCACATGCAGACCTTCGGTTATATGTGGTCCATGCTGCCAATCGTTCAGGAACTGTATGACTCCAAGGATGAGCAGGCTGAAAAGCTGAAGACCTATTACCCATTCTTCAACACGGAGCCGCAGATTGGTTCCATTGTTGTCGGCATAACTGCTGGTCTGGAAGAAGCACGTGCGAACGGTGCTGAAGAAATTGATGATGAGATGATCAATGGTATTCGCGCCGGTTTGATGGGACCTCTTGCAGGCATTGGTGACTCTTTGATTGTCGGCACCTATATTCCGGTACTGCTGGGTATCGCATTGGGGCTTTCAGAGGGTGGCTCACTGATTGGTCCTCTGTTCTATATTATCGTATGGAATATCACAAGTATTTTATTTCAGAAATGGATTTATGGAAAGGGCTATGAGCTTGGCGGTTCAGCTGTGGAGGTAATTGTCGGCGAACAGGCAACTGCATTGCGTGAATCTGTCATTGTAATGGGTCAGGTAATCGTAGGTGCATGGCCGGCACCTGGGTTTCAATTACAACGGCTGTACAGCTGACAACTTCTATTCAGAATAAAACAGAGATGGTCATTGAAGGCTCTAAAGTTATCGAAAAGGTTACAGGAACTCAGGAAGTACCTGTACTACTGCAGGAAAAGCTCGATGGTGCATTTCCCGGCGTTCTGACTCTGCTGTTTGTTATGGGCTGCTGGTGGCTGATGGCGAAAAAAGGAATCAGCCCGATCAAGATCATGCTACTCATGGTTGTGATTGCTGTTGCCGGAGTTCTGGTTGGATTCTTTGATCCGGGTCTGTCATATTAAGAAAGACAGATAAAGAGAGGAATTGTTGCATCCCTGATGGATAAATGTATGTAATTAAATATGATGCAGCTTCCTTCTGAAATACAGACATCTCCTTTTCCAAGACAGCGACTGTCATGTTTGTAATCTCCCTTTGGAAGAGCTGCTATCATATAAAAAATCATCGATACTGCTTCGATGATTTTAGTACAGTATGATGGATAGTTCAAAGCCTCCGGGAGATAAACGGTTCAGACTCTTCGATAAAGCTTAAAGCTTTTTTAGATATGAATATATGTAATGAAATGATGTATTCCTGCAATATAAGCCGGATGATGAACTGCTTGTGGAGCATCCATATAGGACTACTCTTTGCTGTTGTATGGAAATGGTGCAGTACAGCTGCTATTTGACAGCAATGAAATGATCCGGAAGTGTTTCCATTCCTGTCGTGCGATTGATAAAAACATCTTCAAATTCATCCAGCTGAGCAAACGTACAAAAGCCCTTTACGTGCAGCTGCTGTCATCGATCAGAAGATAATTATGATTTGATAATTCCATAGCGATACGCTTCAGCTCTCTTGTGGCCATCTCGGCTGTAAAAGCCTTCTTCATGCCCAAACTAACTCCGGCACAGCGATAAAGGCACGGTCAAAATTATAGAGACGCAGCATATTTTGAGCTTCATTGCCCTCACTCATTCGATACTTCGTATTGAATTCTCCACCGATGACAATGATTTTAGCCTTTGGATTCTGAACATTCTGTACGATTAGGTGATTGTTTGTCACAATTTTAATCGGTCTGCTGCTTAGAAAGTGAATCATCGGTACAATACTGGTACCACCATCCAGAAAAACACACTCCCCATCCTCTACCAGTGTGCTGGCAGCTTTACAAATCCGCAGCTTCTTATCATAATGAATGGACATGCGTTCCATCATTTTATTTCCGCTTCATCTGTCAGAATGCGTTCCCGTTCTTTTTTTACAGCGCCCCCGTAAATTCTGTCAACCTTATTTTCATCATCCAGCTCAAGAAGGTCTCGGCGTATGGAGGATTCCGATACATGCAGCTCTTTGGCAACCTGTTTTACCTGTATCGTCTGTTCCGATTCCAGTTTTTTTAGAATATACAGCTTTCTTTCAGCTGACAGCATGTCTGTTCAACTCCTATCTTTATGGCTTATCAGAGGTATTTATCCTTATGTATGTGTGTGTCTGGTGCGGTATGCAAACTGTAGTCAGCATATTCGTTCATAGCTTTATTATACGAGAATAGGAAGAGCATTACAAGCACTATTGCACGAATATTATCGAAAATGTACGATTTATTATGGATATAGATGTTAAAAATGAGCATAAACAAGCAAATAAGCAGAAGGAATGTAAATAAAAAAGTCATCCTTTTTCCGGAAGCAGTCTGTCACTAGAGCTGTTCAGCCGGTAAGGATGAGTATATGTAGGAGCTGTTAATCTGTCAGAGTAAGCAACAGCTGCCTAAACTCCTGAAAGCTTATACATTCCTTGATCTGATCGGGTACATGCTTCTGAGAGAACAGCAGAATCAGGGCTTCATACAGCTTTCTGAATAAATGTGACTCCTGTTCGTGTATGGCGATCAACAGGACAACATGAACAATCTGCTTGTCCCAAGTGATACCCTGCTTCGACAGGGCGAGAGCTATGCCGGTCCTTCTGGCGTCCATTTTCATGGAATGAGGAACAGCGATGCATCCAAAGGCTGTGGAAGCGGCCTCCTCCCGCTTGATCACATCCTCATAAAAGGATGGAGAGGTATAGCCCTGTGCATAGAGCTTATCGTGGAGGATACGGATTATCTGTTCTTTTTTCAAACCGGCATCTGTATGCAGATAGAAAAGCGATTCATGAAAAAAGTCAGAAAAGCTCTCAGAGAGGATATGCAGCTTTTTCTGATCCATAACCTCCTGTATTTTTTCGAATATCTGCTTAAGATCCATTGCTTTTTTCAATGGAGGAATCATCAGCATATGCGGATACTCTTTTTGTACGGGAATTGTGGTAAACAACAGGTCGATTGCTGTATCCGGCAGCTGTGCTTCATAGGAGCATGCAGCACTGATACAGATTTCAGAATCAAAATGAATGAGAAGATAATTATAGATTTCCTGCCTGCTATTTTGATAATCCGGACACAGCAGTACGCATTTCAGCTTTCCGCTGTCGCTGCTCTGCCGTTCGATATCGGCACCGATGTGCATTGCAAGATAAGCGGTTTCATCTGCAGTGATGTGGAGATTACAGGAAGCCTCCAGATAATTTGCGACATAGATTGCGCAGTCGAACAGCATTGGGCAGGAGCCTGAATGCTTTCCAGCAGCGGGTTGCGCAATGAGGTGTTTCTCTTACAGCGGGCAAATAAATTCTTGAAATGCAGAGCAAGCGGATACAGCAGCGTATCCTTATCGAGCTGTAAACCATACTGCCGGTTGACTGAGGATATAACGGTCTGTGTGATTTCATAGATATCCTGTCCGACAACGGTAATCAGCTCCTGTCGGCTTTCCGCATGGCAGAGGTTGATGCTGGTGGTGACAAGGTTGTGAATATCACAGCGTTCTGGATCCAGTAAGGCAACATGAAAGCTTTTTTCTAATTCGTCTATCACAGACACCGTAATTTCTGAAAGCTCAGGCTGCTCCTTTTGTGAATGCTCAATCGTATTGCCGCTTTGCATACGGTCAAGCAGTATGGCAAGATGCAGTGTCAGATTTGTATATCCGAAGTCATTGATATAGCAGCTGTGCTTCTTGAATGTCTCATGCAGGATATCATGAATCTGCTGCACATTCAAATTCGGGAATATATCCTTCAATGTCTGTAAATCCACAAAGCGTTCACTAGACTCCTGATAAATGATGTCTGTCAGAAATTTTCGTTTATGTCTTTCCTCCCCGTCCGCATATATCATATCATTACGGCATCGAAAGGTGATTCCGGTATCCTGATACTCTTTGTTCATGCGATTCAGCAACCCTTTTATGGATGAATAGCTCAAATATAGTTCATCGCAAAGATCATACAGATCGATTTCCTGCGCGTGGTCAATGAAAAACTGCCGGATGATATAAGAGCTGCGCTCCTGGTATGTCTGCGGAATATCACTTTCTGCTTTCACATGCGTATCTGTATCAATACGGTATCCTCTGGGACCTGCCGCAATCAGATCAGGAAATTCCTCCTGTATGGCGGCAACGTAGTTTTTTACCGATCGCGGAGTAACATTAAGCAGTCTGGCAAGCTGTGTGGAAGAAATCGGCTGTTTCTGCTGTCTTATTATATGGACAAGCTCCTCATGTTTCTTTTTCATACGCATACCTCTCTCTTTACTGTTATTATAATGCAAGAAGTAAACAAAGCAAAACGAATCTTTTTCACTACAGGGATGAAAATATAAAAACTTTCACCCCTGCAAGGAAAGATTACAAGTTGAGCATTTTCTTTATACCGGAGATAATATAGGCGTGGAACAGTTCCAGTACCAACAGGAGGTAGAAAAGATGGAAAAACTGAATATATTATTATGCTGCGGAGCAGGGATGTCCAGCGGCTTTCTGGCACAGCAGATGCGCGGTGCAGCAAAAAAACAGGGGATCATGGCCAAGGTGGAAGCAAAGAGTCAGAACAATATAGCGGATGATCTTCCGAAGACGGATATTCTGCTCATCGGGCCGCATTTATCCTATGCGTTTGATGAATTAAAGGCGATGTGTGGTCCGTATGCAGTTCCGGTTCTGATGATACCGAAGGATATGTATGCAGGACTGGATGGAAAAGGACTGCTTGCTTTATGTATGGAAACGTTAAAGGAAAAGGGATAGAGCTATGAATACATTTATTAACTGGCTGGGCTCCAGCTTTGCACCAAAGGTCGCAAAGGCCATGGATAAAAAAATAATACGTACACTTTCCGGGGCATTGATGGCCAATGTGCCGATTCTGCTGCTGGGGAGTATTATCTCCATATATAATCTGCTTGCGGGTTATGTCTCCTTTCTTCCGGATCTTTCTCCGGTCTATAATTTCAGCTTTGGCATTATGTCGCTGACACTTGTTTTTCTGGTTGGCTATCACGGCGCAAAGGAATATGGGTTTAAGGATTATGGTGTGTCAACCGGCTTAATCGCTTTAATGATGTTCTTTATGGTGATTAAACCGTCTATTGCGGACTTTCAGTTTCAGGTAGCGTTTGGAAGATTCGGAGGCTCCGGTATGATTTCTGCATTCTTTGCGGGTATTGTGACCATTGTGATCAGTAATCTGTATTTCAAGCTGCATCTGTTTGAGGATTCCGTATCTCTTCCGGATTTTTTGATTCGCTGGCTGAATCAGGTTATTCCGGGAATTATCGTGCTTGTGCTTACTACCATCCTTATTTACTGGTGCAATATTGACCTATTTGAGCTCATTACCAAGCTGTTCTCACCACTGATCAGTATCGGTCAGACCTATCCGGGCTTTTATGCTCTGTATCTTTATACCGGTATTCTTCTATTCATTTGGTATCAACAGCTGGTTATGAATCCAATCACCAGTCCTATCGGTCTTGCAGGAATCACCGCAAATGCAGCTGCATTTGAACAGGGGCTGCAGCCGACAAATATCTATACATCAAATGTAACCTTTTCGGTAATCTTTATCGGAGGTATGGGAATGACACTGGCTTTGAATATCATGATGCTCAATCCCGCAGTAAGAGAATCAGGAAGTTCGGACAGATTGCTATGATACCGTCGCTGTTCAATATCAATGAGCCTCTGGTATATGGGGCACCGATTGCCTTGAATCCGATTTTAATGATACCGATGTGGATCAATGCACTGGTTCTGCCAACGATTGCATGGTTTGCGTTCTCCAGCGGTCTTGTCACGATTCCGCATGCTGTCATGAATGTGAACCAGCTGCCGATGCCGATTTGTTCCTTTCTGGCAACACATGGTGATTTCCGTGCCGTGATTCTGGTTGTAGGCATGTTCCTGCTGTCATGGCTGATCTGGTGGCCGTTCTTTAAGGCACATGAGAATAAAATGGTGAAGGAAGAAATGGAGATGGAAGCAAATGACTGATGAAAACAATGAGCTGATACTGAGTGCAATGGGGATTCTGACGCATGCCGGAGATGCCCGTCTGCATACCAAAGAGGCATTAAAATATGTACAAGCATTGCAGTTTGAGAAGGCGGATGCCTGCCTGAAGGAAGCCAAAAAAGAGATAACACAGGCTCATGCGGCACAGACAGAAATTATTCAGGCCGAAGCACGGGGTGTGCAGTATGAATACTGCATGCTGTTCAATCATGCGCAGGACACACTGATGACAATCAACAGTGAAATTGAATTGTGCAGTTCTCTAATCGATACCTTTCGCAGCTTTGCGGCTATGTTTGTAAAAAAGGAGGAAAGCTGATGAGTGTGTTTCCTGAAGGTTTTCTATGGGGTGGCGCAAGTGCTGCTGTTCAGATGGAGGGAGCCTATCTGGAGGATGGAAAGGGTTGAATGTTGCGGATATCCAGATTTGTTATAAAAAGCTGCAGGCGGCGGCAATACCAATTATACCAGAGAGCTTTTGAAGCAGCGTATTGCAGATGTGCAGGCAGAAAAGCAGCAGCAATATTATCCAAAGCATAAGGCGGTGGATTTCTATCACCGATATAAAGAATACATAGGTTGGATGAAGGAGTGTGGCTTTAAGGCATTTCGAATGAGTATCAGCTGGGCACGGATTTTTCCGAATGCGGATGATGAATATCCCAATGAAGCGGGACTTCGGTTTTATGATGAGGTGTTTGATGAATTGCACAGACAGGGCATCGAGCCGATCGTCACACTGACACATTACGATATGCCGTTAAAGGTGGTAACACATTATCAGGATGGTATGGCAGAAGGACGATTGATCTGTATGAGCGTTTCGCACAAACCTGTTTGAAAAGATATAAGGACAAGGTTACATACTGGATCGTAATCAATCAGATCAACCTGATTTTTGGGGAGTCCTTCAGCTCATTGGGAATGGTTATGGATGAGTATGAGGATTTCACTGCCGAAAAATATCAGGCGGTGCATCATGAGTTTGTGGCAAGTGCGGGAATCGTCAAGGCTGCAAGAGAACTTGATCCTGCGTTAAAAGTCGGTATGATGCTGGCAGATCAGCTGACGTATGCAAAGACCTGTGATCCGCAGAATGTAAAGATAGCGATTGAGAAAAACCGGATGAAGGATTTCTTCTTTGCGGATGTACAGCTGCGTGGAGAATACCCGGGATATGCGAAAACGTGGTTTAAGAAGCATGGTATCACGATTCAGATGGAGGATGGTGACGAGGAGCTGATCCGTTCGTATACCATGGATTTCCTGGCAGTCGCATATTATTATAGTCACTGTGTTGATGAAAATGGAAATCGGTGCGCCAATCCGTACACAAAGGCGACGGAGTGGGGCTGGACGATCGATCCGGTTGGATTGTACAATACGATGGCACAGTATTGGGATCGTTACGGCGTACCGATGATGATTGCAGAGAACGGTGTGGGGGTGGAAGAGGCATTGGGAAGTGATGGCTGCATACATGACGAATACCGGATTGATTATCAGAAACGCCATATTCAGGAGTTAAAGGATGTAATGGAAGAGGGTACGGATATCTTCGCATATACCATGTGGTCACCATTTGATATCGTCAGCGGAAACAGCTGTGAAATGGAAAAGCGGTATGGGCTTATTTACGTGGATATCGATAACGAGGGAAATGGCACTGGTAAATGTATACCAAAGGATTCCTTCTACTGGTACGCTCGCCTTATAAAATCGAACGCAGAGAACTTATAGGGTGCACAACGTGTGCCCATGTGATCGAATCAAACGCGGAGAATCGACCTATCATACAAAAGGAACTACTACAGAAAAAGAATAATAGTAAAAAAGATGCAATACAGAAATATGCAATTCATAGCGTTGATGAATTGCAAGATACCTGTAAGCATCTTTTCATTATTCTAAATACTTTCTTGTGTATGTGTCTTTATAAATTGTACTATCTCAAGAGAATTATGAAATCTCTTTATACATTGTCGAAAATCCGTTTCCTTGATCAAGTTGGCTACTGCGACCAAAGCATCCAGATGTTCGATATTATCTTTAGAACAGAAGGAAAAGAAGACCTGAAGCTTTTTTCCATTAATAAATTCTACCGGTTTTTTAAAATTAACAAGGTCATGCCTGTTTTTCTGACCGTTCCTTCATTCTTCGCGTGGGGAATAGCAATTCCATCATCAATTATCATATAGGACCCATAATTTTCAAAAGAATACAGCATTTGTTCCTGATAACGCTGATCCACATAACCGTTTACTACGAGCAGACCACCTGCTGTACGTATCGCATCTCTCCAGTTTTCAGCAGGATAATTCAGAAGGATATTCTCTGCCGGCAGGATATCAAGGAGTGTTTGGTCACGGCCATCATCCCGTATCAATAAATCCTGCAATGCCTCGCTCAGGTTTTTCTTCAACTCCGCATAATCATGGATTGTGCAGGATTTTTTCACAGCCTCCAGAATAGCGGTCATACGAACCCGCTTTTTTCGCTTTACAAGCAGTTGCTCATCCAGCAGTTGAATATCCTCACTGCTTAAGACAGGATGCACATGAAGAATCGGAAGGTCGTTACAATATTTCAGAGTATTGATTGTTGTGACAATCATGTCCACCTGATGCAGCAGCTCATACTGTTTTAAATAATGGTAGGGAATACAATCGAGAACATTCACCTCATAGGTATCTGACAGCTGCTGTTCCAGAAGTCTGCTGGTTCCATATCCGTGCGAACAGATTATCAGAATATTCTTTTTCTTACTATTGTTTTTTTCGCACCGGTTAATTGCTGCCTTGAAATGCAATGTCAAAAGAGCGGTTTCATCCTGATCCTGATGCTCACCTGTAAAGAAATTCAACTCTGTAAGCACCTGCTTCATCACCTCATATTCCTTGGGAAACTGTTGTTGAATCAGGCGGTAATCCATATCTGATACAGGAATATGGTTCAACAGGCGATACATAGTCGGGCGAAGATGCGTCAAAAGACTTTCATAGAGAGTACGATCCTGATTTAGGTTTAACTGATAATATTTGCTGTACAGATTGATGATTTTAGATACAAGCAAATCGTGTTCAAACCATTCATTTTCCCGAAGATTACTGTTTTGTGCATAATTTGAACCAATTAACAGGGAAGACAGCTGCATTGCTTCATAACGATTCAGGTCTTGCTTAAGCAGTTCCTTATTTGCTTCAATCACCTTATACTCCGGGCATGTAATGAGGAAATACTCATTATCACAGGATAACAGAGTCTGCTGTGCTGCTGTTCTGGCTAAAATAATCAGGCAGGAATAAAACATGATAGAATAACTATGGTCAGATAAAACAAAACCAAGCTCTTTCTGTATAACATGTAAAAAATTATGAATTTGTTCCTCCGCAAGATCAGTACGCCAGTGATAAAGAATCTCAATCAGAATTTTCTGCTGTGTTTCCGGCAGCTTTTCATATTCCATAAGCAGCTGCAGTAAAAGCTTGCGTATGTTTTCTTCAGAACCGGTGAGCACCAGTCCTTTTTTATGCTCCTGTAACAGCTCCAGGTGATACTTTGTAAGAGTTGTACGAATATCATCCATATAGCTTTTGGCACTGGAGCGTGAGATATCAAGATTTCTTGATACGGCACTCAGGTTGATACTACCCTCAAAGCACAGAGTGTACAGCATGAATTTCTTTTGGTATCTCCACTGTACAGCTGTGGGCGCTTTTCCTGTAAAAAGCCTTCAACATAGGAACGGTCCTGCAGTGTACAGATTTTTT